>JGI24708J26588_10000448_pt1 | contig 33552 bp, 43 predicted proteins | sample BioPla1DNA2_FD_26588 | JGI IMG/M metagenome (IMG submission 26588) | reverse complement strand
TCACCATTCTTAACCTCGGAAACTACATTTCCCTCGGAATCCTTTAATACAAAGGTGAATTGTCCGTCCTCAAGTTCTCTGCCATCAAGCTTTTTATTGCCTTTAAACTTAATTGAAGCATCCGCTCTATAAGTATTGACAAAGCTTAGTGAATCTTCATCAATAGCAACTTTTCCATCATCAGTAATAACATTAGCAACAACTGATAAAGTTCCGTCGCCATTGTCAGCTACTACCACTTCAATTTCATACGTCGTTTCATCATAGGTATATCCGGAAAGCTTATCCACATCACTCGGAATTACTTCGGAAATAACGTAATTATATGTGCCGATATCCTCAAAAGTATATTCGATTTCAGTGAAATTAATCTTGCCATCAGCATCATTTTTTACAGTTTCAATTATTTCATTATTAGCTTTATTAACTAATGAAAACTCAAATTGTTCTGCCTTAAGCTTATTTGCACCACCGTCTAAAATCTTATCAGCTATAAATGCAATATTCCTAGGCTCAGCATAATAATAGTTTACAAATTCAAGCTTTTCTTCCTCGAAAACTGCCTTAACATCAAGCTCACCATTTCCCTTATCAGTAATTGAAAGCTCACCATTATAAGCTATATCGCTGAACACCACGCCTTTTTTACTAGAATCAGCAATTTCACTGATTTTTACAGTATACTTATTTGCAAGGTCATGAATATCAAATTCAATCGCATCAAATACAATAATTCCATCTGCATCATTTTTAGCTGTAATTGTCTTTACTAGCTCATCATTTTCATAAAGCTCAAGCTTAAATTCAAACTCTTCAGCTTTAAATTCCCTTTCGGAAATTTTATCAAGTACATCTTTAGTACGTGAATTAAAGAATGACTTACTCGCTGAAATAACAATACTGCCACTTGCATTATATTCATTAGTAAATGCAATTTCGCTAACACCATCAGAAATAATATTTCCGTTTATATCAGCTTTTACAATGCTTTCAGTTACTTCAAGCACACCTTTAACAAAATTATCCACTACATTATAAGTAATATAGTAAACTGAATTATCATACTCATATCCAGGCTTTTCATCATTCTTTTCAGTAATTCTGAATGTAAAGCTGCTGCCTGCTTGTTCCTGAGTAAATCTAATATTAGAGAATTTAAATTCCCCATTAACACTATTAGTTACTTCTTCATTATACTGACTGTCAACTACTTCATATTTTCCGTCAACAAGCTTAACAAGCTCTCTGATGAATGTAAAGTCGCCTGCCTTAAGCTCAGTATTATTAAGAGTTTTCTTACCACTTAGTTCTTTTTCAATATCTTCAAGAACATATTCATTTACAAATTCAATGTCCTCGACTTCGGAGCTATTTTTTGTAATTTTAAAATCTTTTACAAATAACTTGCCTTTATTATCATCATCAACTGTAAAGCTAATTCTATATTCGCTTTCATCGTACTCAAATCCAGCTAATGAATCGGTGCTGTCCTCAAAAACACTTAATTCATATTCACCCTTGCCGCCAAGCTCGTTCAAGTCGATTTCAGTAAACTCAATAGCACTTGAATACTGATTGTTGGCACTGTCCTTGACAAAATCACTTGATTTTCCAGTAGCAATAATTTCATTTCCATAATATACATTGAAGTTAAATTCAGCTTTTTCACCAGTCTTGAAATCATGGCCTTTAACTATCTTATCGCCATCTTCAAGCTGCAAAGTACCCTTAGAAGAATATTTATTTGTGAAAATTATTCCACCATCAGCACCATCGTTCGGTTCACTTCCTTGAATTTCTGAAGTAACTTTAACAGTTAAATCACCACTATTCTTTTCATTTACAACAGAAATTTTAATTTCATAAACTTTCTCATCATAGGCATAGTAATCCTTGTCTTCATCAACAAGCTCTCTCAAGTACAAGTTGTACTCGCCAACATCAATGGGCTCTTCATCTTCAAAATAATGATCATCTGTGAATACTAAATTTCCATTTTCATACTTGACCTTGCCATCACCAAAAACATCATCCTTTTCAACATCATCAGCTAATGTGAAAGCAATATCACTTTCACCCTGTGAATTATATGATGAATTATTTTTACCATTGAAAATGACTTTTCCATCTTTATCTTCAACAACAAAATCAAATACATCATTTGGTGCTTCTAAGCCGCTAACCTTTTTCTTAGCACTTAATTGCCATTGTGCCTTTTTAATTTTAGCATTCTCAATTGTCTTTTCAATCGTTGGCTCATCAGTTATTACAATAGTAATTCCATCTTCATCCGTAATTTTATGTTCAGCAGGAGCTTCTTCCTCAATCAATACATAAGTATTATTACGTTTTAAACCGGTAAACTTTATTTTACCCTCATAATTACTTACTTTGGACTTTACATATTCTANTACNGCATCATCGCCCTCGCCTGAAGCCACTCTATAAATACTGAATCTAGCATTTGCAAGTCCAACATTTCCTACCTGACTTAATTTATTAACATTCAAAGTAGTCCTGCTAGAGTTAGAGCCAAATGAGTTTGAGTCTATCCAAGCAGTTGCCGAGCTGGTATTGGAATAATCAGCCTCATCACCATCAAAATATACAGAATTGGAAATTTGATTGCCCTCAAGCTCTTCTGGGTCAACATCAACTGTAAACTTAATTACATAGGGCTCATTATTTTCAGGAAGAGTAATAACAAGCTTATTTCTACCCGTATCCTTATCCAAACTGTATTCATAGTCAAAATCTGTTTCTTCGCCGGTAACCCACTTACCATCACTGCCGATTACATTTTTATACAGCTTTAATGTGTCTGTATCAACAGATAACCCCTTAGGAAGAAGGTCTACAATCGTTGTAACAGGTAATTCGACGCCATATTGATTTATTTGTAAGCTATATTCCATTTGAGAGCTAGATTTTTTACTGGTATCAACATTCTTACCTAAGACCTTATTTTCCTTTTCACCTGAGTCTGTTGAACTAGTTTCAAATTCTCTTTCTTTGCCATCAAAATCAAAAACTGAATTTACTTTATTTCCACCGACCTTGAACTTACCATTTTTATTAAACTGTTCAACCTCAGATACATCAGCCTCTACTTCAAAGGTGACAATGTACTTGTCATTTAACTCGGCAAAACTAATCTTCAATTCATTATTCTCTTCATCATAATCTAAAGCATAATCTTCTGAAGAAACTNCCTGCCAATTTGAATTTACAACCTTTATTGAATCCTTTACATAAGTCCACTTCAAATCAATTTGATTGTAACCATCATACCAGTCACCATTAGGATTTTTAGTTGCGTACTGAGTTTTTATATTATCTAAATCATCGGATACAACAAAATTTTCAAGCTCTAACTTGTTGTTATTTATTTCAAGCTTATAGGCGAACCTTGGCTTTGTCTGATCCTCACTTNCTTTCAAGCTGCTTTCATTAAATTTTTGTAGCAGCTTATTATTAGCATCAACCGTAGAAGTTGTGCTATCATCAGCTTTAGGACTCATCTNCATCATAGATAGTTACTTCAGCTGTGTTAGTAAATTTATGGGTATTTCCCCATGCNTTTGAGCTTTGTAAATACTCTTTGCTTGTATAATATTCCTTATCAATATTAGTCTTGTATGTAATAGTTGTTTGTTTAGCGATAAAGTTCTCATCATTAAAAGTAATTGTCATTTGTTCATTTTCAAAAGATGCACCTGAAAATTCAAGTTGATAGTTATTAGAATCAATGACAACACCACTCTTCTTTACCACAATAGAATCTTTATCATAAGACAAATACTTTGGCAGCTTATCAACAAAAACAGTCTTTGTATAAGTTTCCTTATTGCTGACTAAAACAGCAGTCCAATCAATATATGCATTTTTCTTGCCATCAGCAGTAAAAGAACCGGATTTTTGCACATCAACATCAGCTACACCAACGCCAATAGTATCGGAATCAATTGTGCCAAATCCTTCACCATCATGCTTTCCTGTAATAGTAGCTTTATTTAAGTAATTAAAATCATTGCTATTTTCAGACTTTGGCTCAACCTCAGTAATAAATTCTACCTTAATTGAATTTTCCCCAATACTTCCAGGGAAATATACTTTTAGCTCCCCGTTTTCATAAACAGCATATGGTTCAGTAGTAGAAGTTTCTCCATCAGCTTTAATTTTATAAGTTTTACTGCCAACAGAAACACTTATTGCTTCATCGCTTGAAAAAATAACATCATTGGAAAACTTATCAGAGATAACAACGTCGGATAGATTTATTTTATCCTTATTACCTGTGATTGTCCACTTGATTTTATTTCCTTCATAATTAGTACCGTTTTTACTAATAATCTGTGGGGTGTAGCTTAACTTTGATTCATCAGATTCAAACTCATATGTAGGTGAATCTTCATCTTTTTGCTCAAGCACAACCTTATTAGTAGCTGTAATTTGCTCATTAGATAAGAAAAGTTCGTCTTTAACTTTTGTTTCAATAGTAAAGGTCTTGCTAGTTTCACCTTGTGGAATCTCATAGNTTAGCTCGCCTGTTGATTCATTATAGGNATAAGAATNAGCAGGTATTTCACTTTTATTTCCGCCACTGCCTCTATACAGCTTGACACTTTCAAANATNTCGGTATCTATTACATCAGTCAATACACCGCCAAAGTAATCCATATCATCAGGACCACTAACAGTAATATTCCATGTTGCAGTGCGTGTTTCAGTATTTACACCACCACTTGATTTAGCTATGCCTGTAGGCTTTTTATCGTCCTCAGTTGGCACTTCTACATCGATAATAATATTGCCGGCATCTCCAGGCATAGGAATTTCGATTTTGTCAGAACCATCTTCCTCAATAAAATTATTGTTAATATCCATATCCAGCTCAATGAAACCGTTAAGGTCGTAGCCCTCACCTTCATCTTCAACTAAATCTGAAAATACGATAACAATATCAGTTCCATCACCATGCTTAACAAATTTCAGCTTAGCAATTTCACTGCCACTACTGGACATAATCGGAAAATCATCAGTATTGCCATTTGCATTCTTTACATCTAAAGAAAGTGGCAAAGTGGAAAGTATGTATTCTGTACCACTTTTGATAAATTCCGCTCTTTCACTAATTTCACCACTTTGAGGGTTTTTAACGAAAAATTGATATTTTAAATTTAAGGAGTTTAAGTTTTTAAAATCCTCTTTGTCAATCACTGGATTGTCTAGATCAAGGGTTTTGGTAGTTCCATCCTTCCCCTTGTATTGAAGCTTAATTTCCTCTTGTTTAACATCTTCAAAATCATCTGGCAAAGTAGTTGTAATATAGTCATCAATACTATCTAAAACTTCTGCACCAAATGCATTTCCAAAAGAAAACATCGACATGAAAATTACAAAAGCTAAAAAAGACGCTTGAATTTTCAAAAATGTTTTTTTGACATTCTGCTTACTATGCATAATTCTCCTCCTATATATCTTTTTATGAATAATAATAACCATTATTGTCTATAATCGTGGATACTTACCCACTCGTCATTATATCANCATAAAATTTCTTTTCAAATGGAACAATTGTTCCATTTNCAGGAGCAAATCTGCTATTTTATCATTAGATAGGGATTTTCAGTATTTGTAAATTTTTAATGAATAAATCATTAAATAGATATACACGAATGTATATGAGATAAAAAAACAGCTATGAAAAACCATAGCTGCTTAAAATATACTGATACCAATACCGTTTTATTAAGCTTAATACAAGCAATCAATTTAACATAATTGAATTATTTACCGACACACCACTAAATGCTGCTATGTGCAACATTCACACCACCTGTAATGGTGTGCATTGTCTATTTTCTTTTTTCAATCATATCCATAATAGAATCAAGCCACTCTCCATCAAAAAGTTCAATCATGCCTGAGTCACAAGCTGCAGTGAGCTTAGNGTCAATAGGAAGCTTAGCAGTATATGAAATACCATGTTTTAAAGCAATTTTATCTACACGACTTTCACCAAATATACTATGCTGCTTTTGACAATCAGGACAAATAATGTAGCTCATATTTTCCACCATTGCCCATATAGGTATATTCATTTTAGACGCCATATTGACAGCTTTTTCAGCTATCATACCAACAAGCTCCTGTGGTGTGGCAACAGCAATAATTCCATCAACCGGTATGGATTGAAAAACAGTAAGTGGCACATCACCTGTTCCCGGTGGCATATCTATAAACATATAGTCAATATCCCCCCAGATTACATCAGTCCAAAACTGCCCTACAACTCCACCTATAATAGGACCACGCCATAAGACTGGATCGGTTTCATTTTGTGTAAGTAAATTTATCGACATTAGAGAAATACCCGTCTTGGTATTCACGGGGTAAATACATTTTTCATCACCCCTAGCTTTTTCCTTTACGCCAAAAAGCCTAGGAATTGACGGCCCTGTTATATCAGCGTCGAGAATAGCTGTTTTATAGCCTTTTCTCTGTGAAAGTACAGCTAACATTGAGGTAATAAGAGATTTTCCCACACCACCTTTACCACTGATTACAGCAATGACTTTTTTAACATTGCTGAATTCATTAGTTGATTTAATCATGGATTCTTGATTTCTATCTCCACATCCGTCAACTCCACAGGAAGAACAGCTTCCACTGCAATCGCTCATAAAAATACTTCCTTTCAAATATATTTTATGATTATGCTTATTACTGATTTAAAATTTACAAAACACTGTAATAAGTCACATTTAAAAGTTATCAAAACTAGATTTAATATACAAAAAGCATATAAAACCAATAATAACGCTTGATTATTATAACATATTTATCTTAAAAAATCAACTCTCATTAATAGTAAAAAACAGCCATAGCAATGACTGTTTTTTATTCGATAATTTACTTAAAGCTATTGTCCATTCCCTCTACTAAAACTTTATTTTTCACACAGAAATTATGATCACTTTGTGTTAAATAAATTATTCCTTCAACAAATCCAATAAGAGCAGGAATATATGTCCAACAAAATACCAAGTATAAAATGCCCATTCCTACTTTACCTAGATAAAACTTATGTATTCCAAATCCACCAAGAAAAATAGCTAAAAGTCCTGCTGCTATTTTGTTTTTAATAGGCCAATTAGGATTGTATCTCATCTGATTTTGAACAGGTGCAGCATATGGATTAACTGGCTGTTGAACAACACTTGGCTGCACTGCCTGTATCTGCTGGGATTGAACATTATTTATAGGCTCACCACAATATCTGCAAGTAGTAATCCCTGATTCAATAGGAGCACCACATTGTGGACAAACGTTTGCACTCATAGACTATACCTCGCTTTTATCATAATTTTCTTTTCTATAAGCATTTTGCCTTATTCCAGACAAAATAATTGGTGCAACAATAAGTAGATAAACAAATAACAATATTAAATGAAATAAAATATACCACATTGCAGCTGCTTCACTAATTTTTACAGCCATATGAACAATTCCAATAATCGTATATAAAGCTGTTACTGTCCACAAATTAGTCATACAAACCATAGTAGTTTTTTTAGCTAAAAAGTAAGATGAAAAAGCAAGTGCTGTGATTATAAACAGATTGATTGATGTAAATACAATAGCTGCCACGCCTGATTCAAACTGAGTGATTTCTATTATTACAGCCATAACAAATATTATTATACCTGCAAAAAATAGAGATAAAATACCACCTATTATGCTGCCTAAGCCGGCAGTAGGGTTGCCACGTTTATACTCTCCCATTACTCTACTTCCTTTCCACAGGAGGAACAAAATCTTGCTCCCGTATTTAATTTAGCACCACAATTAGAACATTTCAGCTCTTTAATTTCCTTGCCACAATTATAACAGAAATTGGCATCAGGAGAATTTTCCATCTTACACTCAGGGCAGATTTTTACCTGAGTAGACTTTTCTATAAAACTGCTGCCGCATTGTGAGCAGAACTTTGCTCCTGCTTTATTTCTAAAATGGCATTTGGAGCAAATAACTGCATCTGATGAAGTATCGGCAAAGGTCTGCTGTGCGTTAGCACCTATTGAAGCACCAATGCCAAGGCCCATACCACCTGCAGCAAAAGCACCTGCCACACCACTTTCATTATTAGCAGCACCTTCATAAACATCGAAGGAGCGTTTAACAGCATAGCGTGAATCGCCCATAATTTCAAATTCCGCCTTGTCGCTTAGGATTTGATTAATTTCTTCAAAATCCTCATCGGGAAAGTTAATTGATTTTATAAAAAAGTTTATTACTTTTAAACCAAACTGCTCAATAGTTGGAGTAATTTTTTCTCTGGATAATTCAGCAATTCTATCAATTTCAGCAGAAATTTCAAGTGCTGATATCTTTTGTTTTATAATTACTTCAGCGATAATTGACTTCATTTTCTGGATAATAAGTCCTTTAAAATAAGATGCTATATTATCTATTCTCACCATTTCACGAGGAGACATAACACCAATAAGTTCCCTTAAAAAAAGAGCATAATCATTAACCTTCATGCCCATTTGCCCAAAGGCACGAACACGTAATTTTATATTATATTTAGGGTCAATGAGCTGAATCGGGTCAGAAGTTCCCCAAGCGACATCAAGCTTAGATGTGATATTTATATAGTATATTTCAGCGGTTAACGGAGTCTTTCCCCCAAAAGGAATATTTAAAAAGCCTTGCAGCAAAGGTAAATTTTCTGCATCAAGAGTGTATGTACCAGCATTAAACAAATCTAAAATTCTACCACTTTTCACAAAAATAGCTGCTTGACCCTCGCCTACAACGAGCTGAGCGCCACGAACAATCGTTTCCGTAGGATGCTTGTAAACTAGCCAATCTCTAGATTTTAATCCGTCAAATTTAATTCGATCAATTACTGCCATTTCATTCCTCCACTTTTATTTTTATATAATTATTATATTATATAAAATTTGTAATGTCAATAGAATTAAAAAAATAGCGAATTTTAATAAAAAAACTTTGTGATTTGTTCACATTTGTCTTGACAAAACGGACAAAATCAGTATATTAGTAATTACTAATATATAAGGAGGTAGTTATGGAACAAACAAAAGATATTCAAGATAATGCCAAATCAATTGCACAGCTGCTAAAAATCTTAGCTAATGAAAATAGATTAAAGATATTATGCCAGCTTATTAAAGGTGAAAAAAATGTAACAGAATTAAGCAATGCCATTCCCACTATAAGTCAATCTGCACTATCACAGCATTTATCAATAATGAAGGCACATAAAATTTTGGATAATCAAAAGCAAGGCTTAACTGTAACATATTATATTAACGATGAAAGAGTTATAAAAATAATGCAAGCAATAAGAGATAATTATTGTGACTGAATATTTATTTAGGAGATTAACTATGAATAAAAAATCAATACTTTCAGGTATATTATCAATGGCAACACTGTTTTCAACAGGATGTGAAGCAAATGAGCAAAGTAACAGCTCATCACATGGGATAAATGGGGCAGTGTACAGAAAAATAGATTCGGATACAGCCTATAAAATGATTAATGAACCGGATGATAAAATCGTTTTAGACGTTCGTACGGAGGAAGAATTTGCCGAAGAGCATATTGAAAATGCAATTTGCATACCGGACTATGAGCTTTCTTCAAGAATAGAACAGGAAATTCCTGATAAAAGCACAAAAATTCTGGTATATTGCAGGAGCGGTGCTAGAAGCTATGGTGCAGCAATGACGCTTGTAAACATGGGTTATAATAATATATACGATTTTGGTGGAATAATAAATTGGAATTATGAAACGATTGTAGGTGAATAAATGATTAAAAAACTTGAAAATAAAAAAAGAGCTTGAATACACAAGCTCTTTTTATTTTTTGATTATACTAATTCAATAATAGCCATTTCAGCAGCATCGCCACGTCTTGGGCCAATTTTTACAATTCTTGTATAACCGCCGTTTCTATCCACATACTTAGGAGAAATTTCATCAAAAACCTTTTTAACAACACTTTCCTTCGTAACATAAGACAGAACTTGACGCTTTGAATGTAAGGAATTATCCTTACCAATAGTAATAATCTTTTCAGCCTGAGAACGTACTTCCTTAGCTCTTGTTACAGTAGTTTCAATCTTACCATTTTCGAGCAAGAAAGTAACCATTGTCCTCAGCATCGCTTTTCTATGGTCACTGGCACGTCCCAGTTTTCTTGATCCTGACATTGTCTACTCCTTCCTTACGGTAAACCGCTAGTTTTCTTCGCTTGGAGCAAGGTCCAATCCCAGAGAAACAAGCTTAGCCTTTACTTCCTCAAAGGATTTCTTGCCTAAATTTCTTACTTTCATCATATCTTCAGGTGATTTATTAGTAAGGTCACCAACAGTATTAATTCCTGCTCGCTTTAAGCAATTAAATGAACGGACGGATAAATCCAATTCCTCAATCGTCATCTCGAGAACCTTATCCTTGCGGTTATCTTCCTTTTCAACCATCAATTCAGGCTGTGTCGAGTCATCGGATAAATCAGCAAACAGCTGCAAACGGTCTATTAAAATCTTCGCCGCATAGGAAACAGCTTCCTTAGCTGAAATTGTACCGTTTGTCCATACCTCAATAATTAGCTTATCAAAGTCTGTACGTTGTCCGACACGAGTGTTTTCAACTGAATAATTAACCTTCAGAACAGGAGAATAAATACTATCAATCGGAATGACACCGATTATCGGCTGGAGATAATTTTTATTAGTTTCAGCTGAAACATATCCCCTGCCACGGTCAATAGTAATATCCATATACAGCTTTGCACCTGGCTCCAGCGTAGCAATATGCATACCTGGGTCAAGAATCTCAACCTCACTGTCAGTTTTAATATCGCCAGCAGTGACTTCACACTCGCCCTCCGCTTCGATATAAACGGTCTTAGGCCCTTCGCCATACATTTTTGCAATTAATCCCTTAATATTAAGAATTAATTCTGTTACATCCTCTTTTACTCCCTGGATTGTAGAAAATTCGTGTTGAACACCTTCAATCCTTACAGAAGTAGCCGCTACTCCAGGTAATGAGGATAGCAAAACACGTCTTAAGCTATTGCCCAATGTGTTTCCATATCCACCCTGAAGCGGTTCAAGAATAAACATTCCATAAGTACCGTCAGGCTTTAGCTTAGAGGTTTCGATTGAAAGCTTTTCGATTTTTTCGAGCATTATTTGACCCTCCTGCATTTTCGTCTTGTTTGACTTTTTACCGTAGAATGAAGTTTAATTTTAAATCAAAATTCGACCCGATTGGATAAACCTCAAAAAGTCTGGCACAAAATGTAGTTTTTATGCAACCTTGAATTAAAAATAACTCCACTCTATAATTATATGCGGTAAAATTATTATTTAGAATACAGCTCTATGATTAAATGCTCTTGAATCTCATAATCAAGTTCTTCACGAGCAAATACGGATTTAATCTCAATAGTACCTGTTTCCTTATTTACGTCCATCCAAGTGGGGGAAGTCCTGCCATGAGTAGCCTCAGCTATCATTTCAAACTTCTTGCTTTTCTTGCTGTTTTCACGAAGTGTTATAACATCGCCTACCTTAACCCTGTATGAAGGAATGTCAACCTTAACACCATTTACCGCAAAATGACCATGTGTAACAAGCTGCCTTGCCTCACGGCGTGTAATTGCAAAACCTGCACGGAAAACAATATTGTCAAGTCTAGATTCGAGAATTTTAAGCAAGTTTTCACCAGCTACACCCTCTTCCTTGATAGCCAGCTCATAATAGTGATGAAACTGCCCTTCAAGAACGCCATAGATAAACTTTAACTTCTGCTTTTCATTTTTCTGCAAACCGTATTCAGAAATCTTTCTACGACGGTTAGTATCCTTGTTTCTCTTAGTTTCCTTTGCATAGCCCAAAACCATGGGACTTATGCCTAAAGCTTTGCATCTTTTTAATACAGGCACTCTATTAACTGCCATAAATTATACCTCGTCTTTCAAATAGTATCAGCATTTGCCGACGCCGAGTAAACGATTCACTCAGCTTTTTTAACACCAATTGATTTTTGACTAAAAAATCAAAATTATACATTAAAAACTACACACGTCTTCTCTTTGGAGGACGACAACCATTGTGTGGAATTGGTGTAACGTCTTTAATCATCCTTACTTCAAGTCCTGCTGACTGTAAAGCACGAATAGCTGCCTCACGTCCTGAACCGGGACCCTTTACATATACTTCAACAGTCTTTAAACCATGCTCTACTGCTGCTTTAGCTGCTGTTTCAGCGGCTGATTGTGCTGCAAAAGGAGTAGATTTTTTAGAACCCCTGAAGTTTAATGCACCTGCACTTGCCCAGGAAATAGCATTTCCTTGCAAATCAGTTACAGTTACAATTGTATTGTTGAATGTCGACTGAATGTGAACAGAACCATTTTCAATATTCTTACGCTCACGACGGCGACGAACAACATTTTTCTTGCCCGTAGCTTTTGCTGCCATTATATGACCATCCTTTCATAATTTAGGCTTGAATGATAAAATACATAAAAGCCCATAAAACTCCACAAAACCCTCAAAATGAAAACAATCTTATTTCTTCTTATTTGCAATTGTTTTTCTAGGGCCTTTACGAGTTCTAGCATTTGTCTTAGTTCTCTGTCCACGAACAGGCAACCCTTTACGATGACGTGTGCCTCTATAACAGTAGATTTCAACCAAACGCTTGATATTAAGAGCGACACGTCTGCGTAGGTCACCCTCTACTAAAATACCGTTCTTTTCAATAGCTTCACGGATTTTTGCTTCATCTTCATCGGTGAGGTCTTTAACCCTTACATCGGGATTAACACCTGATGAAGCGAGAATTTTTGTTGCTGTCGTTCTGCCTATACCATAAACGTATGTCAAACCAATTTCAATACGCTTTTCCTTTGGCAAATCAACACCGGCGATTCTTGCCATATTGTTCCTCCTGTAATTTCTGCAATTGAATACTTTCAAAAGCAATTAATAAAACACGGATTAACCCTGTCTTTGCTTGTGCTTAGGGTCACTGCAAATTACCATAACCTTACCCTTGCGTTTAATGACTTTGCATTTGTCGCACATGGGCTTTACGGAAGGTCTTACTTTCATTGAGTTACCTCCTTCAAATATGCCGTTTACTAAAGAATGCAAATAATGCACGCTTAGTAAATTTTCTTACTTGCTCCTCCAGATAATACGGCCCTTTGTTAAATCATAGGGTGACATTTCTACCGTCACTTTATCACCGGGAAGTATGCGAATAAAGTTCATCCTCAGCTTACCGCTGACGTGTGCCAGTATCTTATGCCCGTTTGTGAGCTCTACTTTAAAATTTGCGTTAGGCAAAGCTTCAAGTATTACACCTTCAACTTCAATAACATCTTCTTTTGCCAAGCCGTTCACTCTCCTTCTGGGCGATTATTAGCGGATTCTTCATTTAGCTTTGTCAAAGCCGCTCTTATTTTTTTGTTAGTAATACCATAAAGCTCAATGCTCTTTCTAGTGAAATGCAAGTGCTTAATGTTTTTCTTCTTTGGATTTTCAAGCTTTCTGTGCTTTCCGTCTACAATATACGCTGAGTCCTTATCAATAGATAATATTACGAAAAANTCACCTATATTATGCCCAGCTCTATTNCTGACAATCATACCTGCTCTAAGTTCCACAAATTTCTCCTATGCTTTTTAGTGGGACTCAAGGGTCATAATCAAAGGCTCAGACTTTGTGATAGCAATAGTATGCTCAAAATGTGCACACAGCTTACCATCGGCGGTTACAACAGTCCAATTATCCGATAACACACGTATTTCTTCAGTACCCGCATTAATCATTGGCTCAATAGCTATTGTCATACCTGCTGCTAGTCTTGGCCCTCTACCCGGCCTGCCATAGTTAGGAACCTCAGGGTCCTCATGCAGATTTTTTCCTACACCGTGACCTACATATTTCTTAACAACTGAGTACCCTCTCTGTACACACCAGCTTTCAACCGCATGGGAAATATCACCTATACGATTACCTTCTACGGCCATTTTAATGCCCTCATAGAGGCTTTCCTCCGTCACCTTAAGAAGATTTTCTGCTTCCTCACTGATTTTTCCAACGGGAAATGTCCTTGCATTGTCGCCATGATAACCACCTATGCAAGCACCAACATCAACGGTAACAATATCCCCTTCCTTGATTATTCTTGATTTTGAGGGTATTCCGTGAATCAACTCTTCGTTTATTGAAATACAAGCACTACCCTTAAATCCGCCATAACCTAGAAAAGACGGTGTAGCCCCTTTTGAAATGATAAAATCGTGAATGATTTTGTCAAGCTCCCAAGTACTCATGCCAGGCGTGATTGATCTGCCTGCTAAAGCTAATGCCTGTGCAGAAAGCTCACACGCCTTGAGCATCTTGGAAATTTCAGTGGGGGTCTTAATTTGTATCATAATCGTTCCCCCTTTATTTAATTAAATACCTATTGCCTCAAAAGTAAGCTTTGTAGTATCAGCTACTTTCTCTTGGCCAATTACAGTAACAAGCTTGCCTTGCTTTTGATAGAAATCCTTTAGTGGAGCAGTTTTTTCATGATATGTTTTCAGTCTGTGTAAAACTGTTTCCGGCTTATCATCATCACGTTGAATAAGCTTTTCGCCGGTAACATCACAAATGCCCTCAACCTTAGGTGGCTTATACTTGATATGATAGGAAACACCACTGATTTCGGAAACTCTCCTACCTGATAATCTTTCGATTATATCCTCATCGGAAACATAAATTTCAACAACCTTGTCGATTTTTATGCCCATATTTTCCAAAGCCTCAGCTTGTGCAACAGTCCTTGGAAAGCCATCAAGTACAAAGCCTTTTTTACAATCATCCTGAGAAATTCTATCTTTTAAAATACCAATAACCACTTCATCAGGAACAAGCTCTCCTGAATCCATATATTTCTTAGCCTCAATTCCCTGTGCAGTACCGTTTTTTACAGCCTCACGCAAAATATTTCCTGTGGAAATAGCAGGGATATTAAGCTTTTTAGTAACAACCTCAGCTTGAGTACCTTTACCCGCACCAGGTGCACCAAGAAAAATTAAATTCATAATTTTCTCCTTTATTCAAGGAAGCCCTTATGATGACGCATCATCATCTGACTTTCCATAGTACGTACGGTTTCAAGAGCTACACCTACTACGATCAACAATGATGTACCTCCTAAGGATAACCCACTGATACCTGAAAATTTCGAGAACAATATTGGGAAAACAGCGATAATTCCCAAGAAAATAGCACCTATTAAAGTAATCTTGGAAAGTGAGTTGCTGATAAAGTCGGAGGTCGGCTTTCCCGGTCTATAACCAGGTATAGCACCGTTGTTCTTCTTCAGGTCATTAGCAATCTGCACAGGATTATATTGAATAGCAATGTAGAAATAGTTAAATCCAATAATTAAAAGGAAATACAGAATTGCATAAACTGAGCTTGTAGATAAAAATAAATTATAAACTGAACGCCAGAATGTTCCTTCATCAGGTATACCAAAAATAGACGTAAGCGTCTGTGGTAATGTCATGATAGATGATGCAAAAATAATTGGCATAACACCCGCCATAGCTACCTTAATAGGAATATGTGTTGACTGACCGCCATACATTTTCCTGCCTACAACTCTCTTAGCATATTGCACAGGAATGCGTCTTTCAGAATTTGTCATAAAGATTACAAAAGCAATCATAAGAACAAATATAACCATAATAATAGGCACTAAAATAGCATTTTTTGTATCTACCTTTGCTTGTTTAACAAGATTAGAAATCTGCTCAGGGATACGTGCAACGATACCTGCGAAAAGAATCATGGAGATACCGTTTCCGATACCTTTTTCATTGATTCTATCACCAAGCCATATAATAACGGAAGCACCGGCAGTAAAGCAAAGTATGATTACAATCGCCGATAGTATAATAGAAAACTTATCAGAAGATGTATCATATATATCACCATATCTCAAAATAGCCTGTCTGCCTGTACTATCCTCAGTAGGACCACCTTTTCTCAATGCAAAATAAAAAATTGTTGATTGAAGTAAAGCAATTCCTAAAGCTGTGTACTTAGTGATTTTATTAATCTTTTTACGCCCTTCCTCACCCTCTTTGGCTAGTCTCTCTAGAGGGGGGATAGCTACGGTGAGCAGCTGAATGATAATCGACGCATTAATGTACGGAGTGATTGACATAGCAAGAATTGTACCTCTTCCAAGAGAACCACCCGTCATCCGGTCGATATAATTCATCAGTGTTCCTTCACCTAACAGTGCTTGAATAGCATCATTGTTTAAGAAAGGTACAAAAATGCTGGAACCAAGCCTGAAAATAACTATTATAAATAAAGTATAAAGTAGCTTTTGGCGAAGATCAGCAACCTTCCACGCATTTCTGAATACTTGAAACATTACATCACCTCTGCCTTTCCGCCTGCCTTTTCAATTTTTTCAGCAGCCGCCGCAGAGAATTTAGCAGCTTTAACAGTAAATTTCTTTGTTAGCTCGCCATCGCCAAGAACCTTTACTCCATCAAGAGTTTTCTTAATAAGACCGATTTCAATTAATGCATTAGCATCAATTACTGCACCATCGTCAAAGCGTGCTTCTAAATCGCAGATATTAACAGTTGCATATTCAGTCTTGAAAATATTGTTGAATCCTCTTTTAGGAAGCCTCCTCTGCATAGGCATCTGACCACCTTCAAAGCCCGGCTTAACGCCGCCGCCAGAACGTGCCCACTGACCCTTATGACCCTTGCCTGAAGTCTTTCCCCAGCCTGAGCCATGACCACGTCCGATACGCTTGTTTTCACGTCTAGAACCTGGTACAGGTGATAATTCGTGTAGCTTCATGTAGTTCCACCTCCCTGTGTGAAATTGAAATTAGATTGTTATAACAATTAAGCTTCACTAACCTCCACAAGGTAGGAGATTTCATGAATTTTACCTTTTGTCGCATCATTATCAGGCTGTACAACCTCATCGCCGACTTTTTTCAAGCCTAGAGATTTAGCAGTAGCAATATGACTGTCTTTTCTGCCGATTAATGACTTAACAAGTTTAATTTTTACTGACATAATCAATATCCTTTCTTACAGATAAGGTCAGAGGTCCAAAATTTATGCAAAAAGCTCTTTTGGAGATTTTCCTCTGATTTGAGCAACCTGCGTTGCACTCCTTACAGAAGTTAAGCCTTCCATAGTAGCACGTACAACATTAATCGGATTGTTAGAACGCAGAGATTTTGTACGGATATTTTTTATTCCCGCCATCTCAACAACTGCACGTACAGGACCACCGGCAATAACACCAGTACCCTCAGGAGCCGGACGGAGCAGTACTCTACCTGCACCATATTTTCCAACTACTTCATGAGGAATTGTGCCACGCCTGATTTGAATCTCAACGAGATTTTTCTTTGCACATTCAATTGCTTTGCGTATAGCATCGGGAACTTCATTAGATTTACCTGTGCCAAAGCCTACTACACCGTTTCCGTCACCGACAACAACAAGTGCTGTAAACTTAGCAATACGTCCGCCCTTAACAGTTTTAGATACACGGTTAATAGCGACTACTCTTTCAGATAACTCATACTTTGTTGAATCTAAAAGTGCCAAAATTTTCCCTCCTATAATTTGCTGAAATTAAAATTTCAGTCCGCCTTCACGAGCACCATCTGCAAGAGCCGCTACTCTGCCATGGTATACATAACCGCTGCGATCGAATACAACATCGGTTACACCTGCTGCCTTAGCACGTTCAGCAATTAAAAGACCGACCTTTTTTGCTGCCTCTACATTAGAGGTTTTTCCTTCAAATGCTTTTTCATTTGTAGATGCTGCTGCAAGTGTTTTACCCGATGCATCATCAATAACCTGTGCGTATATATGAAGGGACGAACGGAAAACATTAAGACGGGGACGCTCTGCAGTGCCAGAAATTTTATTTCTTACACGCAAATGACGCTTTACCCTGTTTTTGTTTTTGTCTATAAGCTTTATCATTGTGATTTCCTTTCTTGAAGCTTTAACAAAGGCTTTACGCCTTTTTACTAATCACTTTATAAAAAGCTGTTAGTATTAAAAAACTACAATCGCTTATTTCTTGCCCTTTCCTGCTTTTCCTTCCTTACGGCGAACATACTCATCAACATATCTGATGCCCTTGCCCTTATAAGGCTCAGGTGGACGTTTGCCTCTGATTTCAGCAGCAAATTGACCAACCTTTTGCTTGTCAATTCCACTTACTACAATCTTATTTGGAGGAAGTACCTCAAGCTTAACATCATCAGTTTCCTTAACAATTACGGGATGTGAAAAGCCGATTGTAAGATTTAAATCCTTACCTTGCTTCTGAGCACGATAACCAACGCCATTGATCTCAAGGGTTTTAGTAAATCCCTCTGTTACACCTGTAACCATGTTGGAAACAAGTGTCCTTGTAAGACCATGCAAGGATCTATTTTCCTTATTATCATTTGGTCTTGTAACCAAAACCTCACCGTTTTCCAGCTTGATTGAAATGCTTGGATTAAAGCTTTTTGTAAGAGTACCCTTAGGTCCTTTTACAGTAACGGTGCTACCGTCAATTTTTACATCTACCCCAGCCGGAATTGCAACGGGGAGTCTACCTATTCTTGACATATGCTCCTCCTTACCATACAAATGCAAGGACTTCGCCGCCGACATTAAGCTCACGAGCCTTTTTGTCAGTCATAATTCCCTTTGAAGTGGAAACTATTGCTATGCCAAGACCTTTTATAACCTTAGGCATATCCTTGCAATTTGAATAAATTCTCAGACCGGGCTTACTTACCCTGCGTAAACCAGTAATAGCCTGTGTCCCATCAACATACTTGAGAGTCACTCTTATTACACCCTGCTTGTTGTCATCAATTACACGAAAGCTTTTTATATAGCCTTCATCAACAAGGATTTGTGCAATAGTCTTTTTCAGGTTTGAAGCAGGAATATCAACAGTTGCGTGCTTTGCTGAGCTAGCATTTCTGATGCGTGTCAGCATATCAGCAATTGTATCTGTTATCTGCATAATTACCTCCATTAAGAGCCGTTGCTAGGTCTATTTTCCTGCCGTACTCTCATCTTGTTCCATAGGCTCATCGAGCCAAAACGAACTATCTGCTAAAAGCAGATTTGAAAAGCAATTTCATCCGACGTACTACTGAAAATGCTCTTCTGCTTCTTACCAGCTGGATTTTTTAACACCGGGGATTTGTCCCTTATGTGCCAGCTCTCTGAAGCAAATTCTGCACACGCCAAACTTTCTCAAGTAGGAGTGCGGTCTTCCACAAATTTTGCATCTTGAATATGCCCTTGTGGAATACTTAGGGGTCCTTTGCTGTTTTGCTATCAAGGATTTTTTAGCCATAAATCTTATCCTTTCCTCTTATCGTGCAAAGGGAGCACCGAGCAATGATAGCAGCTCTTTAGCTTCCTCATCAGTTTTAGCTGTAGTGATAATGCTAATATCCATTCCTCTTACAGCATCAACCTTGTCATACTCAATTTCGGGGAAAATCAATTGCTCCTTGATGCCGACGGAATAATTTCCCCTGCCGTCAAAGGAATTGCCATTAATACCTCTAAAGTCACGTACACGAGGTAAAGCAACATTAAAGAACCTATCAAGGAACTCATACATATTTTCGCCTCTGAGTGTAACTTTAACGCCAATTACCTGACCCTCACGCAGCTTAAAGTTTGCTACGGATTTTCTAGCACGGCATATAACAGGTTTTTGACCTGTAATTAAAGAAATGTCATTTACAACATTTTCAATAATCTTTTGATTTTCCTTTGCCTCACCGCATCCGACATTAACTACAATTTTATTAAGCTTTGGAACTTCCATAATGCTATTGTAGTCAAACTTTTTCATCATAGCGGGAACAACGGTTTCCTTATACATTGTTTTAAGTCTTGCCATTATAATTAATCCTTTCTGAATGTGCAGCGGGAAATATAGTACCTTTTAACAGCCCAAATCCTACCTGACACATCAATTTAAAATATAGACAGACTATAAAGACTCGCCTGAGCTTTTGCTGACTCTTACTTTTTTACCGTCAATGATTTTATAACCGACTCTTGTAGGCTTACCCGTTTTGGGGTCAACAGGCAGAACTTTGCAAGCGTGGATTGCTCCCTCAGCTTTTACAAGTCCACCAACCTCACCTTGTCTTCTAGGCTTAACATGCTTAGTAACAATGTTGCAGCCCTCTACGATGACTTTCTTTTCCTTAGTGCTTACTTCAAGCACCTTTCCTTTTTTGCCCTTGTCATCGCCGGAGATAATCATAACAGTATCGCCTGTTTTAACATGAAGCTTACTCATCTTATTACCTCCTTTTTATAATACTTCTGGAGCTAATGAAAGAATCTTTGTATATTCTTTCTCACGCAGCTCTCTGGCAACAGGGCCAAAAATACGTGTGCCCCTAGGATTTTTATCATCTCTGATAATAACAGCAGCGTTATCATCGAATCTTATATATGTGCCGTCATCACGACGCAGACCCTTGGCAGAACGTACAATTACACATTTTACAACATCGCCTTTTTTAACAACGCCGCCGGGTGTAGCTTTTTTAACAGAAGCCACAACAACATCACCGATTTTTGCATAATGCTTACGTGTACCGCCCAGAACTCTTATGCACATAAGCTCTTTAGCACCTGTGTTATCAGCCACCTTGAGCAAAGATTGCATTTGAATCATGGTGTTCTCCTTTTCTTGAAGCTATAAAACGCCTCAAACTAATATCAATTTGTAAAAAAACTTTACTTAGCCTTTTCAAGAATTTCCACAAGACGCCATCTCTTATCTTTTGAAAGGGGGCGTGTTTCCATAATTTCAACCTTATCGCCTATACCGGCTTCATTCTTTTCATCATGTGCTTTGAACTTTATGGTACGCTTAACAATCTTCTTGTAAAGAGGATGACGAACATTGTCTTGAATTGCTACTACAATGGTTTTATCCATTTTGTCGCTAACGACTTTACCTATTCTGGTTTTTCTTAAATTTCTCTCGCTCAAGTTCTTAATCCTCCTTTCTAATTGTTAGAGGCAGCGATTTCACGCTGTCTGATTACTGTTTTAACCTGTGCAATTTCCCTGCGTACAGCTCTGATTCTCATTGGATTTTCAAGCTGATTTACGGCAAGCTGGAAACGCAGATTGAATAGCTCTTGTTTTAAATCGGAAAGCTTTTTCTCAAGCTCTAATTCATTAAGCTCTTTAATTTCAGCAATCTTCATTACAGCTCACCTCCTGTTTCCTTCTTTACGAATTTGCACTTTATAGGAAGCTTGTGCATAGCAAGACGCATAGCCTCTCTAGCTGTTTCTTCAGGGATACCTGCAATTTCAAAAAGCACTCTTCCGGGCTTTACAACTGCTACCCAATATTCTGGTGCACCTTTACCGGAACCCATTCTGGTTGAAAGCGGCTTTTTAGTAACCGGCTTGTCAGGGAATACCTTTATCCATACCTGACCGCCTCTCTTTATATAACGTGTCATAGCTACACGGGCAGCCTCGATCTGATTTGATGTTATCCATGCTGGTTCAGTAGCTTGAAGACCGTAATCACCGTAAGCTACCACGTTACCACGTGTTGCTTTACCCTTCATACGTCCCCTGTGAACACGTCTGTATTTCACTCTCTTAGGAAGTAGCATTTGTCCTCTTGCCTCCTTCTCTTGATTCACGACGGGTCCTGCGTTGTTCACGAGGCTTCTTTGCAGGAATCTCACCCTTAAGAACTTCACCCTTATAAATCCATACCTTAACGCCGATAACACCATATGTTGTATTAGCTCTTGCTACGCCATAATCAATATCAGCTCTCAAAGTCTGCAAAGGAATTGTTCCCTCATGATAAGATTCATCTCTAGCAATTTCAGCGCCGCCTAGACGACCAGAAACCTTTGTCTTAATTCCCATAGCTCCAAGACGCATTGTCCTGGCGATTGCCTGTTTCATCGCACGACGGAAAGAAATACGTGCCTCTAGCTGCTGAGCAATATTCTCAGCGACAAGCTGAGCATTTAAATCGGGTTGTTTTACCTCAAGCACCTTAATATCAACAGTTTTTCCTGTAAGCTTTTGTAATTCAACCTTTAGTTTATCAATTTCTGAGCCCTTCGCACCAATTACTATACCAGGCTTTGCACAGTGAATAATTACTGTAACCTTACCTTGTGATCTTTCAATTTCAATAGTGGGTACGCCAGCTCTGTAAAGCTTTTTCTTTAAAAGCTCACGAATTTTGTAGTCCTCAACGAGGGCATCGCCGAAAGTGGATTTTCCTGCATACCAGCGGGAATCCCAGTCTTTAATAATACCCACTCTGAGTCCATGTGGATTAACTTTCTGTCCCATGCTCTCCTCCTACTCTGCTTCTTTTAAAATCAAAACTACGTTTGATGTTCTTTTCAAAATGCGGTGTGCACGACCGTGATCTTTTGGTCTGATACGCTTTAAAGTAACACCTGCACCCACATATGCGGAGGATACATAAAGACGAGTTACATCCATATCGTGATTGTTCGCTGCATTTGCAACCGCTGAGTTAAGGAGCTTCAACAACGGTTCGCTGGCGGACTTATGTGTATGCTTCAGCGTTGCTCTAGCAAGCTCAACATTCTTATTCCTGATTAAATCAAGAACTATGCCGACTTTGCGAGGAGAAATGCGAATATGTTTTAGTTCTGCTCTTGCTTCCACTGTATGACCTCCTTACTTCTTATTATTGCTAGTTTTGCTGCCTGCATGGCCTTTAAAAGTCCTTGTAGGAACAAATTCACCTAGCTTATGGCCTACCATATCTTCAGTAACAAAAACAGGAACATGCTTTCTCCCGTCATGTACTGCAAAGGTATGCTCAACAAATTCTGGTAAAATTGTGCTTGCACGACTCCATGTCTTAATGACTTTCTTCTCATTGTTCTCATTCATTTTAAGAACCTTTTTTAGAAGAGATTCATGGACATAAGGTGCCTTTGAAATACTTCTACTCATTTAATACTTTCCTTTCAAGTTTACGCTGCAAGTTAATTCGTACTCGCTGTCAACCTATAAAAGGCTGACGCAGTACGCTTATTAACAGCAACTCGATTTTGGATAAATTACATGAAATCTTACTTTTGGTTTCTACGTTTTACAATAAACTTAGAAGAAGATTTCTTTGTATTGCGTGTCTTAAGACCACTAGCAGGCTTTCCCCAAGGTGTAACAGGACCTGGACGTCCAATTGGGGATTTACCCTCACCACCACCATGTGGGTGATCATTGGGGTTCATAACAGAACCACGTACAGTAGGGCGAATACCTCTATTTCTAGTTTTACCAGCCTTACCATAGTTTACATTTTCATGGTCGATATTAGATACTGTTCCGATTGTTGCCTTACAGTTAATTGATACATTGCGCAACTCGCCACTTGGTAATCTTAGCAGAGCGAGCTTGCCTTCCTTAGCCATAAGCTGAGCTGAGTTTCCAGCAGAACGTACAAGCTGTCCGCCTTTACCAGGATGAAGCTCAATATTATGGATAAAAGTACCCACTGGTATATCGGATAAATCTAGTGAGTTACCAACCTTGATATCAGCATCAGCACCAGAACGAATAGTATCTCCAACCTTAAGCTTATCAGGAGCAAGAATATATCTCTTTTCTCCGTCCTCATACTGCACTAATGCAATAAACGCTGTCCTATTTGGGTCATATTCAAGAGTGAGTACCTCGGCATTCATGCCAATTTTATCTCTCTTAAAATCAATTAAACGGTATTTTCTTCTATTACCGCCGCCGATATGCCTAACTGTTATCCTACCGGTATTATTACGCCCGGCAGTCTTTTTTAAAGGCCTTAGCAGGGATTTTTCAGGTTCTACCTTGGACAATATGCTGTAATCAGTTACTGTCATGCCCCTGCGACTATTGTTTATCGGCTTATAAATTTTTATAGCCATAATTACATATTCCTTCCTGCAGAGTAAGACTCTGTATTATATCATGCCGTCAAAGAATTCAATAGTTTTTGAGCCTTCAGCAAGTGTGATAACAGCCTTTTTCCAATCAGCTGTATAGCCCTCAGACCTGCCCATTCTCTTTAACTTGCCTTTTACATTAATAGTATTTACCTTAGCAACCTTTACGCCTTTAAACAAAGCCTCAACTGCCTTAGCAATCTCGATTTTATTAGCGTCCTTAGAAACCTTAAAGGTATATTTTCCTGTTGTCAGGTTCTCCATGCTGCGTTCAGTAATGATCGGCTTTAAAATAATATCCTGCGGTGTTTTCATTATGCATACACCTCCTGAATAATTTCTGCCGCATTTTTCAATACAACAAGCTTATCACAATTTAAAATATCATAAGCATTAAGTGTTGTTGCCTGTGTAGTTTTTACACCGGGAATATTTGCAGCTGATTTAATAACCTTTTGATCGTTGGTATCAAGAACAATAAGAGCTTTCTTATCAATACCTAAAGCATTGAGTATAGAAACAACTGTCTTTGTCTTGTATTCATCCATTGTTAAAGCATCAAGAACAACAAGCTCATTTTCTGCTACCTTAGCTGATAACGCCGACTTAATAGCAAGTCTGCGAACCTTCTTATTAAGAGTGTAGCTATAGCTTCTAGGCTTAGGACCCAAAGCAACACCACCATGACGCCATTGTGGCGATCTGATAGAACCCTGCCTTGCATTTCCTGTACCCTTTTGACGCCAAGGCTTTCTTCCGCCGCCTCTGACCTCTGACCTTGTAAGTGTAGATTGTGTACCCTGACGCTGATTTGCTAGATAGCAAACAACAGCATCATGTAAAACACTTTTATTTGGCACGATGCCGAAAACCTCATCTTTAAGCTCAAGCTCGGAGATAACAGCACCCTTTACATCATATACAGATACTTTTGGCATACTTATTCCTCCTCCCTACGCTTTTACGCCGCTTGTAATAGTGACAATTCCGCCCTTAGGACCGGGAACAGCACCTTTTACGGCAATAAGATTGTTTTCTGCATCAACCTTAGCAACAACAAGGTTTTGTACGGTTACCTTTTCAGAGCCCATGTGTCCAGGAAGATTCTTCCCCTTAAATATTCTTGAAGGTGAAGAGCATCCGCCCATTGAACCAGCATGTCTGTGAACAGGGCCAGAACCGTGAGTTTCCTTAATTCTGCTTTGATTATGTCTTTTGATTGTACCTTGGAAGCCCTTACCCTTGCTAATACCTGATACATCTACAATATCGCCAGTTGCAAAGGCATCTGCCTTAATAACATCACCGATATTCAATGCTGAAGTATCATCAATACGGAACTCCCTAAGCTCAGCCTTGAAGGGAACGTCATTTTTCTTAAAATGACCAGCCTTAGGCTTGTTTACATTTTTGGGACTCTTGTCACCAAAACCCAGCTGAATAGCCTCATAGCCATCATTTTCAGCTGTCTTTTTCTGAACAACAACGCATGGACCTGCTTCAATTACTGTTACAGGGATAACCTTGCCGTTCTCATCGAAAATCTGTGTCATACCGATTTTCTTGCCGATCAAACCATTTTTCATACGGTTTCTCCTCTCATTAGGTTATTGGTTGAGTTTCCCCAACTTAACCATACAGCAACCGGCTTGCTGATAGGTTATTGGTTGATAATTTTGTGATTACCAACATAACTTATGAAAAAGCTTTGAGGAGCTTTTTCATTCGCAACTTTTAGCTTTTTGAGCAAGGCTCAAAATGTTTTTCAAACAACGCTAAAACTTGCAGTGTAACATACTTAGCAAAAACTCAAAGGAGCTTTTTCATTCGCAACTTTTAGCTTTTTGAGCAAGGCTCAAAATGTTTTTCAAACAACGCTAAAACTTGCATCGCAATATAAACTCTGTATAAACAAAGTATTACGCAATAATTTTAGAAATTCCACACCTATTTAGCGATGGAACTAAAATTCCATTGAAATTTCAACGCCTGCCGGCAAATCAAGATTTTGAAGTGCCTCAACAGTCTTGTTTGTAGGACGAATAATGTCAATAAGACGCTTATGTGTCCTCATTTCAAACTGCTCTCTGGAATCCTTGTACTTATGAACAGCCCTTAAAACAGTAACAACTTCCTTATTAGTTGGCAAAGGAATTGGGCCTGCAACTCTAGAGCCTGTACGCTTAGCTGTTTCAACAATCCTTGCTGCTGCCGCATCAACTAAAGTATGCTCATAAGCTTTAATCTTGATCCTAACCTTCTCTTTAATTGCCATCTTTTCAACCCTTTCTTTTTAAAATAATTAAGGGCAAATTTCAAAGGAACGGCAAATTCACTTTGAAAAGCTGACCACTGCTCCGTGTGTTTCATTTTTATGCTTTACATTTTGCTCAGTTATCCTCACACACCGAAGACACTTTGAGCAATATCGAAAACATATATTAAATTAAACTAAAACAGTGTAGCCGCCCGATTCTTGACCGGACATACTCCGCCGAAATTCTCAGAATAAAACAAAGATTTAATTTGATTTATTACTGTAACCTCCGACATCAACGCAGTCACGCAAAAGTTATTATACTACACATTTAAGCTAATTGCAATAAATTTAGAGAAATTTATTTGTAGAATTTTCTTTATATAAAAGACTAATAATTGTGCAAATTGACTAAAGCTTTTTTATATTATACCTTTATTATATATAAATATTTATTTGTATTAAATTAATTGTCGCAAATATTCATTAAATCTCTACAAATAATTTATTTTCGTGAAATTTTCATATATTTTTTTGTCGCTTTCGTTGACACAGTACTTTTACAGTGATATAATCAAAATATATTAAATATAACAAAAAGGACATTTCATGAAAACAAAAATATATATAATCAGCGGCTTTTTAGGTGCTGGAAAAACAACTCTTATTAATCATTTAATAAGCACAGGTTTTATCAATAACAAAAGCATAATCGTTGAAAACGACTTTGGTGATGAAAATGTAGATTATACCCTTTTAAAGGACAAGGGTATTAAAATATCGGCACTCAATTCCGGTTGTATTTGTTGCACACTTGCTGGCGATTTCGTTAAAAATATGCTTGATATTATTAATAAATACAACCCTGAAAAAATTATTATAGAACCCTCAGGAGTTGGTAAGCTGTCGGATATAATTTTTTCATGCAGTGATGAAAGATTATCCGAAAAATCATATATTGCAGGAAAAATTACAATAGCTGATGCTAAAAGATGTAATATATATTATGAAAATTTTGGAGAATTTTTTGAGGATCAAATTGGATTTGCTGATTCTGTTTTATTGAGCAGAGCGGAAGATGTTGATATAAATGCTGTAAATGCTCTTATTAAAAGCATCAATCCATTATGCCCAATTATAACACTTCCTTTTGATAAAATCAATGGAGATAATTTATTTTCCTTAAAGCCTCTTACAATTTTGAATTTAGATAAAAGTTACAATAGTACAAGCCACGGAAAAGGCTGTACCTGTGGCTGTAACGAACATCATAATCACACCCATGTAGCAGGAGGATTTGAAACAATAACTATTCGTCCTCATGAACAAATTATTCCCGAAAAAATAGACTTGCTATTTGAAAGACTTAATAGCAATTCCTTTGGAATGATAGCCAGGGCGAAGGGAATACTTAAAAGCAAAAAAGCTTTTTATGAGATACAATATGTTTCAGGCGAAGGCAAAAGGATAAAAACAAGGGTGAAAAGTAATTTTATCTGCTTTATAGGAAAAGATTTAGATAAAAAAGCACTTTCAGAATTTTTTAAATAGAAAGGACAAAATTTGAAAACACCAGTTATTGCAGTAACAGGTTTTCTAGGCTGTGGGAAAACCTCCTTTATAAACAAGATGATGACTGATGAAATGTATAAAAAATCAAGTATCATTTTATTCACCTTTGAAAAAGGTGAAAAGCAAATTGAAAATACCAATAGCACTATTCATGAGATTTATTTCAGCAAGCGTGAATTAGAAAACGATAGTGAAAAGGTAGCCAAGGACATGGCTAGGGCGATAAATAATTATATCAGCAGTGAAATATGGATTGAATGGAACTGCATGGAAGGTCTTTCCACGCTCTATAATTTACTTACAAGCAAGCATTTAAGAAAGCTATGCTCACTAGAAAAAATACTACATATTTCTTCGATAAATTCAATTGAGGGAGAACTAAGTGCTGGCTCTTTAACTACCGAACAAGTGTCAGAGGCGAGCTGCATAATATTAAATGACGTTCTTTCGCCGATGCAATTAAAATCTCGTACAAAAGCAATAAAAAACATTAATCCAGGTGTAAAAACAATTCCTGCTGAAAATACAGAGGAAATTAAAAGGTTTCTATCCTATGAACCTTTAAATACAATAAACACATTCATTTTTGCAATACTATGCACTATTGTTTTGTATCTTATCGCAAAGTCCTTGCTTGAAAAATTTAATTTCTCCGCCGATATGATTTTAGTTTCATTTTTAGGCACTATGTTAAAGGCGTTGCCCTTTCTTATGCTGGGAGTTATTATTTCTGCTTTTATACAAGTATTTATCACTACTGAGCTTATGGAAAAAATATTCCCTAAAAAGCTAATTCCAAGCATGGCTGTTGCTCTGCTGGCTGGTTTTTTTCTTCCTGTTTGCGATTGTGTTTCGATACCTGTTTTTCGCACTCTGGTAAAAAAAGGTGTACCAATACCTGCCGCTGTTACATTTTTGCTTGCTTCACCTGTAATAAATCCTATTGTAATGATTTCTACCTATTCTGCTTTCAATAAAAGTATAGAAATGGTATTAACAAGAATAATTTTAGGTATAATAGTTTCTGTAATTGTAGGATTATGCTTTGTACTCTTTCCAACTGAAAAAATGCTTTTGTCAAATACATTTGTTCCTTTTTGCAAATGTGGTTGTTATGATAAAAGTACCTCAGGCTCATCATTTAAGGATAAATTCTCCCTAATGATTTCACACTCACAGGCTGAATTTTTTGATGTAGGAAGATATTTGATTATCGGAGCTTTTATTTCCTCTATATTAAGCTATTTTACATCTGACTTTTTTACATCACAAAGCAATTTACCAATAGCTATTATTTTAATGATGATTATGGCATTTGTACTTTCGCTATGCTCTTCCTCAGATGCTGTTATTGCAAAAAGTCTTGCAAGCTCTTTTCCTCAAGGTGCTTTAATGGCATTTATGGTATTTGGACCTATGCTTGATATAAAAAACATCATGATGCTTAATGCAGGCTTTCCTAAAAGATTTATCATAAGATTAGCTGCAATAACTACAATAGTTTCTTTTATTGTAATTTTAGTAGCATATGTTTAAGGAGTAATTATGTTAAAGAAAATTAACTGGCAGGTTTTTGTAGAAGGACTTTGCACAGCCACATATTCAGTCATTTTATCCTATCTTGTAATTTCAGAAAAATATCAAAGCTTTGTAGTTCCAAGTACAAAGCCCTATCTCATTTTCAGCATAATTGTATCTTTTATATGGTTTATATTCAGTCTTAGTAAACTATTTCAACCAAGGAATAGAACAAGGTCTGTTCATACGCTTGTACTTGCTGTTCCTTTATTATTTGTGCTTATGCCATTTAATATTTCTGCTGAGGATTTGCTAACTGATTCTAACAGAAAAAGCGCTGACGCAGGAATTATTGAAACTGATAATTCCTCAAGCGATGATACTTTAAATAATAATTCTAATACCGATACAGAAGTCGAAGGCTATGAGCCTGCCTCCTTATATGAAGACTTACAAGGACTTGATGAAGAAAACAAGCATATAGATATGGTGGAAGAAGAGTTTTACCAATGGGTTTTAGAAATATACGCAAATATTGATAAATACGATGGTTATACTATCTCGATGACGGGGTTTGTGCTAAAAAATCCTGACTCAATGGCTGACAATGAATTTATACCAGCAAGGCTAGTCATGACCTGTTGTGCCGCTGATTTATCTGCCGTAGGACTTTATTGTAAATACGATAACACTAATGAGCTGCAAAATGATGAATGGGTAACTGTGAAAGGCACTCTCGTAAAAGGTGAATATAACGGATATGCAGAGCCACAGGTAATAGTTTCAGAAATTACTCCTGCACAAAAATCTGAAGCAGAGTTTTTATACCCATATTAATTAAAATACCTAGCCCGAATCATACCAAATTTTATCAACTGCACCATTCTCTTTTTTTAGCGAAATATATGTTTTTATAGTTTTACTGCTGTCTTTGTCGATTTCAGACCAAAAGCTCACTATCCACACTTCATTTTCCTTATCATAAAATACTTTTTGAGGAACGCCCCCTCCCTTACTAAAGTCTATTGCATCTAATATAATTATTGCAAGAGAAAGTGCTGTTTCCTCATTATCAATAACACTTCCTTTATACATTTTATTTTCATTTATATTATTATAGTATTTGAAACTGCCTGTTTCAAAGGCTATTTTACTATTATCTTCGGAATCACTAGCTTTTAAGCTGTTAAAATACACCACCAAAACTACTATTACAAAAATTATTATCACAAATAGCCTCTTCATACAATCACCTCTTTAATAAATATTGCAAATTTCAGATAAAATGCTTGTACTTTAAATAAAAAAATGTTAAAATATCAATAGTATTAAAAAATGATAGGAGAAAAAATATGTTTTCAAGAATGGCGGAAAATTTAAAAAAACAAAACAAAAAAATAGTTTTCACAGAGGGTACGGATAAAAGAATTTTAGAGGCTGCCAGCAGACTTTTAAAGGAAAATATCCTTACCCCTATTTTAGTTGGAAATAGCGACGATATTAAAAAAGCAGCTGATGAATATGGATACTCCCTTAATGACATGGAGCTTATTGACCCCAGCAGCTATGCTGATTTTGATAAAATGGTTGCTCAAATGGTGGAAATTAGAAAAGGAAAGATGACCGTAGATGAATGTAAAAATGCTTTAAAAAAGAGCAATTACTTCGGCACTATGCTTGTAAAAATGGGGATTGCTGACTGCCTTTTAGGAGGAGCAACATATTCTACTGCTGATACAGTAAGACCGGCACTGCAAATCATTAAAACAAGACCGGGCAGCAAAGTAGTATCTAGCTGCTTTATTATGAATCGTGAAATAAATGGTGAAAAAGAATTGCTTGCTATGGGAGATTGTGCGATTAACCTTGAGCCTAATGCTGATGAAATTGTAGAAATAGCTTTAGAAACTGCTAGAACAGCAAAAATCTTCTCTATTGAGCCTAAGGTTGCTTTATTATCTTATAGCTCACTAGGTTCGGGAAAGGGAGATTCCGTTGCTAAGATGCAAGATGCTGCCGCAAAGCTAAAAGGAATGGAGCTGGATTTTGCAGTAGATGGCGAATTACAGTTTGATGCTGCTTATAGCGATACAGTAGCAAAAACAAAGGCTCCTAATTCACCTGTTGCAGGAAAAGCAAATACATTTATATTCCCCGATATTAATTCTGGAAATATTGGATATAAAATAGCGCAAAGACTCGGTGGATTTGAAGCGTACGGTCCAATACTTCAAGGACTTAATGCACCAATAAACGACCTTTCACGTGGCTGTAATGCAGATGAAATATATACAATGGCTATTATTACAGCATCACTTATATAATTTCACAATTTAAAAGAAGGCGATGCCTTTTAGAGCTTGCAGACTTTGTCTGCAAGCTCTTCTACGCTTCCCCACCATCACCTAAAGTGTTGTGAATATTTTGCAAGCGTCTAATATCTATTGATGCTTTTGTACTTTTCCTTCAATCCTACAAGATCTACCTCTTTATTTATCATAATATATATCTTTTCCATAAAAAATAAATAAAAAGCTTAGCTAATTTTGTAAACCTTTTACTTGACATTTATATATAATAGCTGTATAATTTAATGAGTAAAAGCGTTAAACCTTAAAAGCTTTAAACTACAAAAGAAAGAAAAGGTATATATTATGATTTTGATTTTAAAAAGAGGCACGACTCAACAGCAAATTGAAAATTTAACTGAGGATTTTGTTTCTAAAGGCTTTCAGACACATTTGAGCCACGGGCTTGAGCATGCAATAATCGGACTTATCGGTGATACGTCTAAGCTAGATATTGATGATGTTATGGCTTCATTTAATATAATTGAAAACGTGAAGAGAATAACCGAACCATACAAAAAGGCAAACAGAAAATTTCATCCCGAGGATACTGTAATAGATGTAAATGGTGTGAAAATAGGAAATGGATACTTCCCCGTTATTTCCGGTCCTTGTTCAGTAGAGAATGAAGAGCAAATTGTAAAAGTCGCTCAAAGCATTAAAAAAAGTGGTGCTAAAATGCTTAGAGGCGGTGCTTTTAAGCCACGAACTTCACCATACTCATTTCAAGGATTACAGGCTGATGGACTTGATTTACTTTTAAAAGCAAAAAAAGCTACTGGTCTTCCTATTGTTACTGAAATTATGAATCTTGTTCATATTGATTTATTTTCTGATGTAGATGTAATTCAAGTCGGTGCAAGAAATATGCAAAACTTTGACTTACTTAAGGAGCTTGGAAAATCCGACAAACCTATTCTCCTGAAAAGAGGACTTTCAAGCACTATTGAAGAGTGGTTGATGAGTGCTGAATACATAATGGCAGGCGGAAATGAAAAAGTAATACTCTGCGAAAGAGGAATAAGAACTTTTGAAACTGCTACAAGAAACACACTTGATATATCAGCTGTACCTGTACTCAAAAAGCTAACGCACCTGCCGGTTATAATAGACCCTAGCCATGCTGCTGGTATACGTGATTTAGTAAAGCCACTATCAAAGGCTGCATTAGCTGTCGGTGCTGATGGCTTAATGGTTGAAACTCATAACAACCCTGCTAAAGCACTTTCAGACGGTGCACAAAGCTTAAATCTAGAACAATTTGATGATTTGATGCAGGACTTAAAAAAGAGGATTGAATTTGAAGGAAAAATAGACTAATAAAAAAAAGAGGGCGAAAGCTGTCCTCACATAGGGATTTTATACCCTTGAAAAATTCGGCATAGTCGTGAATAGCGGCTATGCCGTTTTTTGTCTATTTTCGGAAAATCAATCGCTCCGATGCAATTGTAAATGATTCGAATTCGCTGAGTTCGAACACCGTCTACCTTTTCAGCCTTATACACGATTATCTTGTCGATGAAGTCCCGAATAATTTCTGCACTTAACTCTGTAATTTCCGTGTACTTGCGTACGATTTTGAGAAAACGGTCGATGTTCAGATTCTGTTCCTTTGCGGCATCTAGCGTCTGTTTCAATACCGTGTCTCTCTCCACGAGGCTTCTCTGTTCGGCTTCATAGTCCGATGACATTTTGTAGTAACGTTCCTCCGAAATTCTCTCCATTACACGGTCTTCATACAGTTTCCT
>JGI24708J26588_10000447_pt1 | contig 33621 bp, 30 predicted proteins | sample BioPla1DNA2_FD_26588 | JGI IMG/M metagenome (IMG submission 26588) | reverse complement strand
CCCTTCTTGGCCGGTCCCGGTGCTTCAGTATTTCAAATCATGGAAAAATTTAAAAATACTGGCCAGACCCTCATATATACCATCGGCGTAGATACGACTATCCGTCCCTTAACCATCGAACTCACCCAACACTAGATGCCCGAGAACGGTGAATTATTGTTTGTCTTAAAATTCCATCTAAAAAGAAGGCTTGAATTCGTTCTATTCTGAATCTCAAGCCTTCTTTTTATGCACTTTATGTTCCCTATTTTTCCTGAGCCTTCATCTCGATTGGCGTTTCAACATAGACACTGGTACTTGGGAAGGCAAATGAAACACCTTCGTTTTCTAATATCTCCATTATTTTAAAGTTAATATCCTGCTTAATATTCAGATACTCTCCCCATATTACAGTTGCAGTAAAAAAGTACACAAAAATATTTAAAGAGCTCTTGTCAAGAGAATCGAATTTTACAAATATCGTCTGTTGATCAACATCAGGATGGTTCCGTAAGAGGTCTTCAATCTTTGAAATACATGCTTTCAGCTTATAACTGGGCGTATTATATTTTAGCGATATTTCAAAAGTAACTCTTCGTATTAATCTTTTTGTAAAATTGATGATAGGTGTGTTAACCAATGTTGAGTTTGGAACGGTGACTAAAGCCTGGTCAAAGGCTCGTATTTTGGTACTTCTGAAATTAATGTCTTCGATTGTGCCTTCAACTTCATTTGTTTTTATCCAGTCCCCAATACTAAAGGGTTTGTCTGTTATAATAACAATCCCTGAAAAAATATTAGCCAGTAAATCTTTTGCCGCTAAAGCGAAAGCTAATCCGCCTAAGCCTAAACCTGCAATAAAACCGTTCACATCATATCCCCATGTACTGGCTATAGCAACAAAAGCTAATGCCAGCACAATTGCCCGGAAAACTTTCGAAAGAAAAGGTATTAAAATTTTATCTACTTCACGATTAACCAATTTATTAATTTCACTTTCGTTGGCCGCATAGTAGAGAACTAGCGAATAAATTGCATTAGCAAATAAAACAATGATACCTGTTCTGAATATATCATTCAAAATAGGGTTAAACGCGTTTGGTAAGTAATTCTGCAAAGCAAAATAAGCACCGATGAGAACAATCAAGTTTTTTAACGGGTTTCGTACAGCATTAAGAAAAGATGCACTAGAATCCAGCTTGTTTCGATTAATCAAGCTAAGCATGAAATGAAAAATGTAATTAGTAAATAAATTCTTAAAGCCCCAAAATATTAGAAAAATAGTAAGAGATACAGCTAGCTTATATAAGTGTACATAGCTAGTTACATATACGGTGATTGCAGTAAGCTGGTCAATCATTTGACTGGTAAACGTCAGCTCAATCTCCTCCTATCAATAATTAACGTAACGATGAATCCCTTTTTGACATTTTCTCTCGTCTTTCACATTTTTCCACATTATATCATTGGAAAGCAAAGGAAGCAACGGAGCCATCCCCGTGCTTCTTTTTATTTGGGCTGGCACGGAGATTACTTATCTCGACTTTACTGACGCATACCATCTCTTATATCAGTAACCGTATGAATAATTATGCATATAAAGGGATGTGTTAAATCGTGAGGCTTCCAAAAAAGTATACAAAAAACATCCTTTCGTCTAGTGGACATATACATTTATGAGGTGTATATTATACATTGGTTGGTTTTTTTGTTAGAAAGAGGAGGTAATGTGGGATTTATTACGACATGTATACACTTTTAAAGTAACACACCTGCCGGGTCAGTAGCCCGTTAGATTTATGCAATAATCCTTTATAACTAAACAATCCTTTATACCAATGTACAGACCAAAAAACAAGCCGGCCTACATGCTGTATTGTAATTTCTTACTTATTGATGCGTCGAAAGCAGATAAAACGGAGGGGTATTTATATTATGATAAACGCTAAACAATACTGTACCGAACTCTATGGTAGAGTTGTCAAAAGGAACGCCTGTGAACCTGAGTTTCACCAAGCTGTCCAAGAGATTCTCGAATCCCTAATACCAGTTCTTGAAATGCGGCCTGAGTATATTAAACTCGGTATAGTCGAGAGCATTGTTGAACCCGAACGCCAGATTATATTCAGAGTTCCTTGGGTAGATGATGCTGGTGTTACACATGTTAACAGGGGCTTCAGGGTTCAGTTTAATAGTGCCATAGGCCCATATAAAGGCGGTATCCGACTCCACCCTTCGGTATACATCGGCATTATTAAGTTTTTAGGCTTCGAGCAGGTCTTTAAAAATTCTTTGACCGGCTTGCCTATCGGCGGCGCTAAAGGCGGTTCTGACTTTGATCCAAAGGGTAAGTCGGATATGGAGATTATGCGTTTCTGCCAAAGTTTCATGATTGAGCTTTATCGACATATCGGGCAAGATATCGATGTGCCAGCTGGTGATATTGGCGTAGGCGCCCGCGAAATAGGTTATATGTTCGGTCAATATAAGCGGCTTAGAGGCGCATATGAACCAGGCGTTTTAACCGGTAAGGGCCTTGAATACGGCGGAAGCTTGGCCCGAAAAGAAGCAACAGGCTACGGTCTTGTTTATTTCTTAGATGAATTGATGCGCGACAAGGGCTTATCAATTCAAGACAAAACGGTTTTGGTCTCTGGCTCTGGAAATGTTGCTATCTATACAGTAGAAAAGATTCAAGAATACGGCGGAAAGGTTGTCGCAGTAAGTGATTCTAACGGTTATGTTTATGATGCCAACGGTATCAATGTCGAAACTCTAAAGCGAATTAAAGAAGTTGAACGCAAGAGAATCTCCGAATATGTAAATCATCATCCAACTGCTGTATATTCCGAAGGCTGTTCAGGAATATGGACAATTCCCTGCGATATTGCTCTACCTTGTGCAACCCAGAACGAAATTAACCAAAATGATGCCAAGATACTTATCAAAAACGGCTGTAAGGTAGTCGCCGAAGGCGCAAATATGCCTACTACTTTAGAAGGCACAAAAGTGTTTCTGGACAACGGCATTCTGTTTGGACCGGCCAAGGCAGCGAATGCCGGCGGTGTTGCAACGTCAGCTCTCGAAATGTCCCAGAATAGCATGAGGCTTTCTTGGACCTTTGAAGAGGTTGACGCAAAGCTTAAAGATATCATGGTCAACATTTATAAAAATACCAGCAAAGCGGCCGCCGACTATGGGTTAAAAGACAATCTGGTCGCGGGCGCAAATATTGCCGGCTTTTTAAAAGTAGCTGAGGCCATGAAGGCTCATGGCGTAGTGTAATAAAAACGACTTCAATCTGTGCATTTATGCAAGGTTGAAGTCGTTTTTACTTTTACTATGGATTTAAACTTTAAACCTGCTTATGACGTTCTGTAAATCCTGTGCCATGTTGGCCAGGCTTTACTTGAAGAAGTCAAGCCATATAGACTTGATGGGTATCTGTTTTCACTCGCAAGTTAACGGACGGCTAACAATCAATATAGTCTTTAAACTGATTTCCTTGCCATCTGCCGACTGCGTTCATTGATTTTCTCCACAATTTCCCTCATGTACTTTGAGCTACCCGACATAATATCATGAAGCGACCTGCTTTTAAATTTAAGCAAATCCTGCCTGGTAGTATAGCCGATTGCCTCAGTCATCATTAAATATTCATCAGAAATGTCTGTTGGTATTCCCAGGTTGAGGACTTCGGCTCTCAGTCTGCCTGTTTCCTTCAACAAATCGGCACTGCTCATTCCCTGCAAAGAATATCCAAGATCTTTCCACAACTCAGTAGGTTTATATATTGAGTACTCATATCTCATAAAATTTGCTACAAAATCAGGCTTAACAGAAAAGCCATATTGATCAGCTTTTTCCATCCACTGAGTTTTCGGGAATACTCCCGGTGGATTTACAATAACAGTATCAGGATTTGCAGATTTTATAAGCATCATATTTTCCTGAAAGACATCCTCAATCGTTATGCCGTCAGTCACAGGACAGGGATAGATTAGCGATAAGCCAACTTTGCAGTTTTTACCAGCCTCATCGGCTGCTAACTTGATACAATTTATCGTATCAATAAGATCCTTTTTGGTAACTCCCTTGTTCATTATCTTCTCATTGATATAGTCATGTCCAGTTTCGCCACCGATGAACACAGCTCTCAGTCCGGCACTTATCATTAAGCGGTAGGTATCATATACTCTCGGCGTTACTTTGACCGCCCTGGCAAACATGGAAAAATTAATGTTTAAGTCTTTTTTTAATATTTCTTCAGCAATTTTTCTGCCATGCTCAAGGGGAGTTTCTGAACTGCTAAAGCGAAAAAACGCTATTCCCTGCTGCGACAGCAATTCAATTTCATTCGCTATATCACTGGCAGGACGCGGTTGATATGGTCTGGCCTGACGAGTATGCGAACAGAAACTGCAACGATTCCACGTGCAGCCAAATCCATCGACGAGCGTATGAAAATATATCTTGCCTTCTAAATCAGCAGTCCTATAGCGCGGAATGGTGAAGTATTGGCTGTCGATACTTTCATTTTCATTATAGACACCGGTTTTAATGAGTTTTGATTTACCGTATTTATTGTGAAAAGCCGCCAGAAATCCTTGCTTATCTTTAACCTGCCGGCGTAAACCGATCATTTCTTCTAAAACTTTTTCTCCTGGCCCCATAATCGCAAGGTCAAAGTCAGAATTTAAAAGCAAGTCTTCGCCATATACCTTAACATGCGGACCACCGGCAACAATTATTGTATCGGGACAGGCCGCTTTCACCTTTGAAGCCAGTAAATTACTCCAGCTAAAGGCGTCTCCGTACCAAACCTTTACTCCCAAAAATCTAATATCCTTATCTTTAATTGTTTTTATTATGTCGTCAATTCTGCTCTGAGTGTATACCTTTCGGTAGTACAGCGATAGAGCGTGAATGGGCCAAGTCAGTAGCATAATGATGAACCATAAAAATTTTAGTCTTTTATTATAAAGCTTCATCTGCAAATCTATCATGGTTCTTAATAAATCCAGACACCATTGCGGCACCCCCTCTTCAACAGCTGCTATCCTTTGGTCGTCAACAACTTGAACTAAGCAGCCCTTATCCTCTAAATATGTCCTAAGAATGGCCAGGCCATTTTCTAACGCTGCATCCGAGGCAATTCGCTGACGCGGTGCGACACTATTAACAAGAAGTATCTCTAATTTATTTTTCATTTTATTATCCTCCTAAAATTAGCTTCCGTTGATCCTGATAACAAGTTGCGCTTAATTTTATAAGCAATACCCGGCTTAGAACGGCTAAATGAGGTGAATGCTTGACGTGAAACTACTAATATATCCGAATCAGTATCAGCTTTGATATTAACGTTCTGTATTGCTTGGCCAAATAAGCCGATTTTACCGAAGTGCTGGCCGGGGTGAACTAAACTAGTTGATCTGCAAGATTGATCAAAGGATATTAATCTACCGGACATCAAAATATTTAATTCATCACTTATCAGCCCTGCAGTGATTAAATGATCCCCAGGATAGCAGTGGACACTAACACTGGTACTATACAAAAAGCTCCTCGCTTCAACTTCGGTTAAGCCCCTTAGAGCAGGTATAATTTCCTGCGGCAGCCCGCCTAATTTTTGACATAAAAAATCCCACAATTCTTCCTCTGTAACTAGCTGACTATTAATTCCAGAAGCGGCCTCAGGGAATTCCTGATAGAACCACTCCGTCGCTGTTCGATCATCTATCCCTCTTTTTCTTGCTATCCGAATAAACGGTGAACGAACAGCTTTTAAGTGGCTGGCATCATTCACCATTAAGACGAATGGCGTTAGCATCCCATAGCCAGGATCGATAAAATTGCGGCCAAAACGCCGACAGCCAAACTGCTCGTAAAGGCGGAGCAAATAAAAATTGCAACCACCAAAGTTAAACTGAACATGGTGGTTGCAATATAGTTCATACCCTTTGGCTGAAAGCAAGTGCAATGCCGGTGAATTCCGGTAAGCCGGGGATACCATTAATTTAGAGCTAAACGCAACTAAAGGGCAGCCGCTCTCTTGACAAAAAGTTTTAAAGTTATCCATGTATAAAAGTTTGGCTAAGCCACGGGGAAACTGCTCAATTAAGCCGATGTTAACCCGCATAGTACCTATAATCTCGGAACCGATTTTGGCGTACAGCAAAAAAGCCCATTTGTCTAATTCGTCGAATAACATTTTGCTGCCATGGTCAATTACAACAGGCTGCCTGTACATTTCTTCAACATAAATATGGTATCGAAGCCGAAAAATTGCTTCTTTTTCATACTCTGTGGACGCAATCCCAATCTGAATTTTCTCCAAGAACATCCTCTCCTTTTGCTTTTTGTTAACACGAATAACGCAGCTTATGTAACCATTTATTTACACCCCCTTTTAAATGTAAAATACGATATTTGTAAAATTATCCCTACTATTGTATTTTTTTGTAATTAGTAAAAAAATAATAGCCCTCACCCTTAATTAAGGAATGAGAGCTATTTTGAGGTTAACTATCCCATTTTAAATATTAAACCGAACGAAAAAAGTTGTTCCGCTTTTGTTTGTATCAACAGCTATAGTAGCATTATGCCTACTCGCAATTCGGTAGCATACCGGCAAGCCTAAACCGGTTCCGTTTTCTTTGGTTGTTTGGAACGGTGTCCCAAGGTTGTCAAGGATATGCGCAGGTATGCCGCCACCTTGATCTCGAATTGCTAAGACAACTTCATTATCAATATGATAAGTACTAATATGCAGGTCACCGCCTTGCGGCATCGCCTCTAAACCATTACGAACAAGGTTAAGTAAAAGCTGACGAATCTCATTTTCATCAAGATACAATAGTGGTATATCGCCAAACTCTCTTTTTATACGGGAGCTGCTAGCAATTGCATCAGCTTCTAGCAAGGGCAGCAGGGAATTAATGATGGTATTCAAGTCTTTTTTCTGCAGTTCAACCAGCTTATCTTTAGCTAGTGACAAATATTCGCGAATAATCAAATTAGTTCTATCCAATTCATCAATCATTAGTTCAAATCTATCTTTATATGAATCAAAATCTTTTTTATTAGCCATCATTTGTAGGTAGCCCCGAACTGTCGTCAGCGGATTTCTGATCTCGTGGGCTACATTAGCAGCCATCTTCCCGATTATATTCATTCTATCAAGCCGCGATACGCTTTGTTCTAAATTTTTTCGCGCTGTGACATCGCGAATAATACCTTCGATCGATACAAGATTACCAAGTTGATCAAAATGATGCACTGCATTCTGTTCTACCCATCTTACTGTTTGATCCCGGCGAATTATTCGCAGCATAAGCGGCAATGTGCTTGAGGGGCGGGAATTCTGCATAAAGTTATCAAACTGCGGTATGTCATTGGGGTGAATAATAGCGGACAGCAAGCTAGCATCATTATAAAAATCCTGCGGTCGATAACCAGTTATAGCTGTTACTGCCGGGCTGATATATTCAACTTTGGCTTGAGGCTGGACTTTATAAAGATATATTACGTCTACAGCATTTTCTGCTAATAAGCGGTATTGAGATTCCTTTTGGGCCAAATTTATTCGTGTCTGCTCTAAATAAAACATCATACTTGCAAGCGCAACCCCAAACCGCAGGAGGCCCTCGATCATATAGCCCCACGGAGCAAATTGAGGTATATCAATTAAAAAAGGCATGTCAAATGTATGAAGCCCCCAAATTATATATAAAGATCCCAAAATACGATTACTTAGGAATTCTCCTTTAAAATATTTAATGAAACTCACACCGGCCCATATTAAAACAAAACTGCAAAACCAAGCTAATGGCGTAAGCTTATAGGCTAACGGAAAATCTAAATAATTAAGCGTTATACTCAGTAAAAAGGCACAAATTCCACCGATTATCCAGCGATGATTAACTGGTTTAGCGGCAAAGCGATATGCTGCCCAGAGAAATAATATGCAGCTTGATAGTAATAGAATTGAAAAAATGGAAAAGCCCCATAACGAGTTTATCCATGCAAACATGCCGGAATCAAAAAGAATAATCCGTAGGAAAAGAGCCGACCAGCTGGCTACCCATAAGCCCATGCTGAGTTCGCGGAACATTACGTAAAGATATAAATAGGCCATTATCATAGCAAATGTGCCAATTGTTGCCCCAATCGTTATTGTATAGAAAAATTCCATTAACTCACTCCTAATTAGCCCGCATGTTATACTGCATAAGTTTGCCATAAATTACAAAATCCCTGCATTTCTGTAATCTGCATTTTAGTTTTAATGTCCTAATTACTTAGGCCAACAGACTCTAATCGCTAATAAGGGTTAAATATTTAAGTCGACCTAGGCAAACTTAAATATTGGGAATTATAACCATCTGTCTTGTACTGGTGTGGCTCACACTTTATAATATAAGAGGGACATTCTGCAGGAGGCAGTCTACCCACTGCGGAAAGGCAGGAGGCGTGAACCGTGAATGAAGAAAAGCAGCTATCAATAACGGAACCCCATTTCACATGGAACAGGAAAAAAATCGGCTTAATCATATTGGCTGTAGTTTTTTTAGTCGGAATAATCCTCTTTCAATTCGCCGCAGATAAAGTACGTCAAGAAGCTGAACAGTCGCTGCTAACGGGTGCCAGCGAGGCCGTCAATGGCCAGGTCATTGTCGGCGGCATCGATTTGTCTATATTAGGATATGTGGTGGCGAAAGACGTGCAGGTGCTTGATACGGGCGGCAAAACGCTTGCCAGGATAGAGCGGGTACAGATTAATTATAGCTGGAGCAACTTGCTGAAAGGAGAACTTGGGCCCCAGTTGATAAAAGGTGTAACCGTAGACAAACCAGAACTTTGGTTGGCCTATCGTCAGAACAAGCTGAACTGGGATGGGCTTCTTAAGACAAAAACTGACGAACAATCTGACTTTTCTGGGCTGGTAAAAGTTCAGAACGGTACACTTCATCTGGAATCAGACTTTTTCGAAAAGACTGTCGAGCAGCTGTCCGGCACACTTGATTTTCGTCAGGCAAATCAGCTCGGACTATCGGCGACCGGCAAATTAAATAATGCGACACTTAGTTTGGACGGACAATGGGGAACCCAAGGTCCTTCAGAAATTACGCTGTCCGCAACAGGAATGGATTTAGTCGCCTTGGGACTTACGGTTACGGATGATCCAATTCAGTTAACCGACGGCAATCTCGATGAAATAACCGTTAAAATCGGCAAAGATACTACATCAGGCACTATACTGCTTAAGACGCTAGCAGGACGCTTTTCCGGTGTAAATACTGCCGGGGCTTTGGCTTTGACACAGGGTAGCGCCCAATTCGAAAAGCAGGGCGATACTATTCAGATTAAAAATGGTCAAGCTATGTATAAAGGCCAGACTATTACCGCGGCAGGCCATGTACTGACAGCAGCAGACGGTGAAAAAACACTGGATTTTACTGTTGAAATGCCCTCCGGCAATCCGGCAGCCCTGTTGCCCGGTCTTCCGGCCGGCGGAGTCTTGGCAGCGCAAGGTAAGGTTACCGGTTCTGTATTGTCACCGGTGCTTGCCGGCAGCTTCAACCTTAGCAGTCTTCAATTCGACAATATGATCATCAGCGGTATTAACGGGACTTTCTCATATGCTCAGCAAACGCTTAAACTGCTAACGGCTGATGGTGCCACAATCGGAGGTACTATTGCAGCCAACGGCGATATTTACCCGGATTCAGAGCAGTTCGCCTTATCTATCTCCGGCAGTGGCTTAGATAGCTCCCAGTTAACAACAAAAGATGTTAAAGGCCCGTTATCATTAACAGGAACAGCAGCCGGTTCAGCTACAGCGCCTATTATCCAAGGTAGCTTCACTATATATGACGGCAAGGCCTACGGTATAGCTTTCAAAACGCTAACCGGCAGTTTCATAAAGCGGGGATCGGCAGAAGCTGAAGTCAGCGAACTTGTCGTTAAGACTGATTTCGGAGTTTTTTATCCTGAACAGCTTAGCCAAAGCGTGATGGAAAAGCTTCAGGAACGCAATCTACCGACATCACGAGCAGAGGTAAAAGAGCAGGTAAAGGAACAGGTTACCGAGAAAGTTAAAGAAAAAATGCGAGAAAAACTTTTCCGATAAAGCTATAAAAGAGGTCGTCCAAAGCTGCATGACATGCTTTAGGCGGCCTCTTTAAGCTTAACAATACTTTTGAAACACGGGGACAGGGACCCTGTTTCATGATCTCCATACCTTTGTTGTCGATAAGCCCGTTAATCGAGCTATTTGGCGAATTGTAACACCTTCAACCTCTTTCATTCCTCGCAAAATCTCACTTTGATTTTCTTTCAACTCGTTGCATATCCTCGATACATCGATGTTAAATCGATGTCTAACGATTCGTCGTAAGTCGTCATCGCTAAGTTTCGTTTTAGTTTCTGGAATTTCAAGACAAGAATCTGCGTTCAATTCTCTTGAAAACTGTGCAAATCGTTCAACTGATTCGTCTGGTCTATCTGAAAACATGCGTAAAGCGTATTCTTTGTCAACAATTATACTGTGTTTCGTATATTCACTATAACTACTCCATTGATATTCGGCAATATCTCTTACGATTTCTGCCTTCACTGGATTTTGGTGGATATATCGCAAAACTGTTAAGAAATAACTATCGTTTTCTACGGGCTCACTTTTAAATCTCTCCTGGAATAAATGACCGCATCGTTCATGTTTGGCATTGTACCAAGAAACATAACTCGAACAGACTCGTTGAAGCATCAAACTAATAGGCTCTTTGAGTTCTTGCAGCATAAGATGCACATGGTTATCCATCAAACAATAAGCGAATATCCGGCACTCACTAATTTCCTTATATCTTGTAAGGATTCTAATGAATTTTAACCGGTCCTCATCATCTTCAAAGATGCTTTGCCTATTGATTCCGCGTAATATGATGTGATATACCCCACTGTTGCTTTTTTTCCTCGGTTTTCTTGCCACAGTCCTCACCTCTAAAAATAATATATCATCTCTCTTTTGGTAAAACAATGTCCCTGTCCCCGTGTTTCACATTATCAATATAGCTGCATAAAAAAGATGCCAACCTTTACTCAAAGATTGACATCCTAAATTCTTTTTTTCCACTGTCTATTTGACATGGAGCACCTCAGAGTTCTATAAGATCCAAGGCTTATTCTTTAGTTTAGTACAATCAACTAATTATCGGCAGCAAGGATCATAGTAGAAATCTTCTTCGCAGGAACAGTCATCTATCGGATGAGCTGTGCCCCCAGCACTGGTTATGGCACTGACAAAATTATTGAAGCCTGAAGTTCCGCTTAAGAAAGGTATTCTTACGAGCAAGCTTATGCCATGTGGTGAACAAATTTCCGCCAGATTAAGCAGACTAATAACCGCCCCAGCTGGAATGTGTACGCGTAATACCGTTCCAGGTGCATTATGAGTAACCTTCTGGACAACCCTGCGGCAAGTCTTAGTAGGATACGGACGGCGGCGGTAATCGTAATCTCTATACACTAACATCACTCCTTTTTATTATCTAATCTATACTATGTAAGCTTAAAAGGAATGGTTACTTAATAAATTTACTTATATCGCTAAGTTTTACGGTTCTCTTCATCTCAAAAAAGCTTCGTTAATGATTCAGCGTAATTAATCGCCTCGTTTCGTGAAACATCGTCCCTGTCCCCATGTTTCATATAACTAGAGGGGTTTATCGCGCCATCAGACAATTAGGTGTTCTAAAAGAATTTAATGTTCCGCTTTCATACAAGAAAAACAAGCCAGGCCTTCAATCGATTTAAAGGCCTGGCTTACTAGCGCTCTAAAAATTAGTAATAAGCACTTCGATTGTCTTTTGATCTTTGGCTTTAAACTGATAATTACAATTGGAGTAATCAATATCGATAAAATTCACTTTATAACGGCTTGACCAAGATGTTAAGAGCTCGTTTCGTACACCTTTATGTTCCANAACATTAGATAATGCAAACTTAANCCCCTGCAAATGCAAACCATCTAACAACGCAAGCAGTTCACGTTCTTCCTGCTTGGTCCAGTTCTTAAACCCTCTTTTTCCGTCATTGTACGAGCCAGTGGTTATTAAGTACGGCGGATCGCAATATACCAGATCCGCGCTGAATAATCGAGTAAAGTTAAATTTATTAAAATCTTGACATTCAAAGTCTATGTTCTTTGATTTTAGCGCCCTAATAAAGTTGATTAGATTTTTTTCAATGTTCTTGTTAAACGAGCTGCGTTCTTTACCGAACGGGGTGTTAAACTCATGTTTCTTATTGTATCTGATTTGATGGTTAAACGCATAGCAGGTTAATACGAAAAGATCTATTGGGTCGCGTGAATCATTATAGTCAGCTCTTAGTTTATTATAACCTCCTGCATTGACAAGCGATAATTGATATTTATTTATCCGCTCTTTAATGGCCGCTAATGTATCTTCCTCACTTTGCTTGCTAAAAATTGTAAACATTTCAACGAGATACTTATTGTGATCGTTAAAAATAATCCTATTAGCGGCAACGTTTAATCCTACATTAAGCCCTCCTGCAAATAGGTCCACGAATGTATTAATTTTCTGCGGAAAAAAACTAAGAAGTTGGGGTAAAGTTCGGTATTTCCCACCAATATAATTTAACGGACTCTTAATATAGTTGTTTGCTTTATTCTTCAAATTCTTCTCCTCATTTTCGTATGTAGAATAACATTTCTTTAATCTGTCCGTTAAAGGAGGTTTTCCGGCTTTTAAACCTGCGATAGTCTATCGTATAAACTTTATAAGTTGCAGGATTTCCGACCGTCTTCAGGATTCTTTCTATATCATCGACTGGCATTAAGCCCTCAGTATTATAACTTAAGATAATATGTTTAAAGTCCGCATTACTTACTAAATCATAAAAAACATCGCATACTATTTTTTTATTGCAATAGTTCGATTTCCCGCTAGCGCACGGCCTTAGCCCGGTAACTCCCTTAACTTGCGGATAATCGTACCTGGCTGCCGTTTCCAATAAGTGATAATTAGGCAAATACTGCCTTTCATTATAAGGAGGGTCGATATATAATATATCACCTTTAAGTTGTCTTACAAGATCGTTGCCGTCTAAGTTGAAGGCTCGGTTGTTCCTGCCGTTCGAAACTACTTCCAGCTCATACAACTCAAACTTTTTATAGGCCCGTTTATCCCAGGATTTCAGAAAAGCTCCATATGTTCCTGCAATGTTGGATACAAATGGAATACCCTCTACAAGACAGGCAATTAAATAAAAATATTCATTATCATTAATTAATTGCTGACTCCGCCACTTTTCGATGAAAATTCTGGCCCAATCGATCCGCATGGCATTTTCTTCGGTTAAATACATTCTATTGCCAGCCGGTGAATATGTATTGAAGAAAAAGCATTGGTCCTGCTCTATATCTGCCGGACTTTCAGCCAACGAGTTTAAATACAAAATAGGACTTATATCGCCAATCACATTTTTCAAACCTTTAAATAACGGTTTAGTATCATTTTCGACTGTTGCCCGCTGAAGTACATAAGAAAAATATAATAAGTCATTGGAGGAGACCTCGAACCAACTTTTAAAGTATCTTGATACTGCCCCGGTACCTGCAAAAATATCGCAAAATGTTTGAGCGCAAGCGACATTTTCATGAATTACATTTTTTATATTATCAAGCAATAAAGTTTTACAGCCAATAAATCTCATCCAAAGCAACTCCTGTTAATTTGATAACTATTATAACATCTTTCAATGTTTTATACTTTATGAGTTTTCATATAACAAGAATAGGACTTGCGGGAAGAAGGTGAAGTTTATGGTTATAGTGCAGTTAATTGGCGGCCTAGGAAACCAGATGTTTCAGTATGCGTGCGGGAGGGCTTTGGCACTGCGATTAAATAAGCGTTTATATCTCGATGTGAGTTTATATAAGTTCAATCACCTCCGTCAGTTCTCCTTAAATAAGTTTAATATCGAAGCAACTCTTATCAGTTCGCCGGGAGAGTTGCTCGGATTAATTCAATCCAACGGAATATATGCCCTTCAAGAGCCTCATTTTCATTTTTACCCCGCTATTTATGAAATTACAGACAGTGTACTGTTATGGAAAAGCTACTGGCAGAGTGAGCAGTATTTTACCGATATAGCCTCTGTAATAAGGGCCGATTTCACACCCACTACCATTTCTGCTCGCAGCCTGCAAATAGCTGAACGAATGAACAGCTGCCAATCGGTCTCCGTCCACGTTCGGCACGGAGACTATACCCATTCTACTATTCATCGTATGCTTCCGCTCAGCTACTACAATAAGGCCATGAATTACCTTGAGCAGCGCTTCGCAAACTTACGCTGGTTTGTTTTTTCTGATGATTTACCATGGTGCAAACAGGCCTTCGTAGGCAAGTCCAACCTTGAATTTAATGAGAAAGTAGACCCTCAATGCGATTATGAAGAAATTTGGCTGATGTCCCAGGCTCGGCATGTAATCACGGCCAACAGTACTTTTAGCTGGTGGGGCGCATGGCTCAACAATCATCCGCGGAAGATCGTTATTACACCGAATGAGTGGTTTGAAAATACAGATCTCTGCACTAAAGATCTGATTCCGCAAACCTGGATCAGGCTGTGAAATCTTAACAAGGAGCCGTCTCCGGGCTTCCCTCAGTTCTAGTTTACGAATATATTGAGATTCCCTTACATATACTAGCCTAAACTTCTGAAGGGGGGAGGGAACAGGTATGGGTGATAAAAAACCTGGCCGCGGGCCAAAGAAAAGCGCGAAAAAAGCGCAAATGGAACTCTCTAAGGAATTAGCTCCCAAAACTAAGAAATAATGTGTTTGTTAAGATGGCTATAAGCTAGTCGTCTGTAATGCATAGCAGTTCTCAACACAACAAAAATAAGGTCTCAATCCTCCAAAGGATGAGACCTTATTTTTAATTCTGAGTTTGAGCTGCTATTAAGTTGGCTGCACAATATTTTTCCCGCAACTTCGGTTTTTCAATTTTTCCAGTGGGGTTGCGCGGAACGTCGCCGAATATTATCTTGCGCGGTCGCTTATAGCGCGGCAAGGCAGCACAGAATTTAATTATATCCTCCTCAGTACACTTGCGATCCGGTTTTAACTCTATTACAGCCGCGGCAATTTCACCAAGTCGCTTATCCGGCAGGCCAATAACTGCAACATCTTTTATAGCATCATTTCTATGGAGAAAATCTTCAATCTGAACCGGGTAAAGATTCTCGCCGCCGGAAATAATGACATCCTTTTTACGGTCAACCAAGTAAATAAACCCGTCTTTATCCATGCGAGCCATATCGCCGGTATACAACCAGCCACCTTTCAATACAGCGGCAGTAGCCTGCGGGTCATTGTAGTAACATTTCATTACCCCCGGCCCTTTTATAATAAGTTCGCCTACATTACCTTGCTGAACAGGTTTGCCCGATTCATCGACAATTGCAGCTTCCCATTTAAATCCGGGCTTTCCAATTGCCCCGACTTTATGGATATTTTCCATGCCAAGATGAACACACCCTGGCCCGATAGACTCACTCAAACCATAGTTAGTATCATACAGATGATTTGGGAAATACTTTTTCCAACGCTTAATCAAACTTGGCGGCACCGGCTGAGCTCCAATATGCATCAACCGCCACTGATCTAGCTTATAATCATTGAGATTTACCTCGCCGCTTTCTATGGCATTAAGAATATCCTGCGCCCAGGGGACAAGCAGCCAGACTATTGTAACCCTTTCTTCCGAGACGGCCTTAAGAATCCATGCTGGTTTTACACCGCGAAGCAAAACGGCTTTGCTTCCCGCTAAAAAGCTGCCGAACCAATGCATTTTTGCGCCGGTATGATACAGTGGCGGAATGCACAGAAAATTATCCTCCAGCGTTTGTTGGTGATGGTTTCGCTCGGTATAGCATGAGGACAGCAGACTAGAGTGACTATGAAGTATCGCTTTAGGAAAACCTGTAGTACCTGATGAAAAATAAATCGCCGCATCGTCTTCAGCAGTAAGCCTGACCTGCGGAGCAGCAGACGAATATGAAGTCTCAATCTGTTGATAGTTTTTAGCAAACGCAGGGCAATTCTCCCCTACATAAACCTGCATTTTTATTTTGTCAATTTTACCACTGATCATTTCTACCCGATCGACAAATTCCGGCCCAAAGACCAGCGTCACGGCTTCCGACAGTTCCAAGCAGTATTTTATCTCATCAGCATCATAGCGAAAGTTTAAAGGTACTGCCACAGCACCACTTTTAAGAATCCCAAAATAAATCGGCAGCCATTCAATACAGTTCATCAGGAGGATGGCAACTTTGTCGCCTTTATTTACACCATTGCTTAGCAGCAGATTGGCGAATCTGTTGGCTTTTTCGTCAAATTCACGCCAAGTCATTTCACGCCGATAGCCTGCTATAGGATTTGGTTCAATCAGTTCGTATTCACGCCATGAAATCTCGTGTTTTTCCTGCAGCTCAGGATTAATTTCAATCAGGCTGACATTTTCGCCATACAGCATAGCATTGCGGGATAGTATTTCAGTTATGACCATTATGTTAAATTCTCCTTTTAATCGGATTACTTTACATTCATTCCTGCTCTTAAGGCAAGGAGATTAACATTAACGGCGCTCGCCTTAACGCTGGTTTTAATAATTTCTTCCCAATCAATATAGGTAATCTCCATGGCTCGTACCAACGCTCCGAGCAAAACTACATTCATGGCTTTGGCATTTCCCAGTTCTTCGGCTATTTCAGCCGCCTTGATAACCGTTGTATCGGCCTTGGATTTTATCAGCTCCAGCAAACCTCCCGGATATTCCTGTTTACCCATTAGAATCGGTGCGGAAGGAATCTGGTAATCATTTACGACTGCTTTGCCGTTAGGCCGTAGGTAGTCGAGCCACCTTAGCGCCTCCATAGTTTCAAAGGAAACAAGTATATCAGCCTGTCCCTTGCCGATAATCGGCGAATATACCTTTTTCCCATACCTTACCTGAGTGCTGACGCTGCCGCCGCGCTGCGCCATACCATGCACCTCTGACATCTTTACGTCATAGCCGGCATCTACTAATCCATTGGATAATATTTTACTAACTAGAATGGTGCCTTGTCCGCCTACACCAACTAGCAGGATATTTTTCACATCCGCCATATTATTCACCAACCTTCTTTATGCCATCGACCGGACATACTTGCCGACATACCTCGCAGCCGACACACTGCACCGGATCAATAGCTGCTTTTTCACTGTTTTGATCGAATCTGAGAGCCGGGCAGCCGGTATTGATGCACATTTTACAGCCAATGCACTGTTCATGGTCTATTTCACAGGTTGCCATATAATCGCCGAATTCCCTTTTATCCTGCGGTGACTGCTTCTTTAGTACGCACGGCCAACGCGTAATAATAACGGACGGTTCATTCAAAGCAAATGCCCAGTCGAGGGCTTGCCTTACCTCGGTTAGTTTTAGAGGGTTGACGGTCCGTACATGGTCAATCCCCAATGCCCTCACGACATCTTCAATCGGCAGCGCCTTGGTCAGCATTCCCTGCAGTGTAAAGCCGGTACCAGGATGATCCTGGTGACCAGTCATACCGGTAATCCGGTTATCGAGAATAACGGTGATCGTATTGCTGTGATTATAGGCAATGTTCATAATACTGTTGATGCCGGTATGGAAGAAGGTTGAGTCGCCGATGGTCGCAACAACGCGCATGTTCTCATTAAATTTGTTGAAGACTTTTTGCGCGCCATGTCCGATGCTCGGAGCTGCTCCCATACAGATACAGAGGTCCTTGGCATTGAGGGGGTCGGCCCCACCCAGTGCGTAACAGCCGATATCGCCAGCTATCATGACATTTTTCTTTTTACTGAGCTCATAGAAAAACCCTCGGTGCGGACATCCGGCGCAAAGCACCGGCGGTCTATTGGCTATTAAGGATTTATCGTACTCGATAAGCGGATTTTCTTCCCCTGTCAATCCTTTGGCAACAATATCAGGGTTAAGTTCATACATGTTGGGTATTTTGTCTTTACCGATACAGGTTATTCCCATTTGCTTTATCTGCTCTTCCAAGTAGGGTTCCAATTCTTCAATGACATAGAGAGTTTCCACCTTGGAGGCGAATTCTTTAATTTTTTGGGCCGGCAACGGGTAGGTAAACCCAAGTTTAAGATAAGACGCTTTTTCACCAAAAACTTCTTTGGCATATTGATAAGCAACGCCCGATGAAATAATCCCGATTTTAGTATCATTCCATTCGAAGTAGTTCAAATCGGTCTCATCAGCGAATGCCGCCAGCTTACGCAATCTTTCTTCTAATTCAGCCCGCAGCCTTTTGGATACAGCAGGAATAAGGTCATATTGGGAAAGGTTTTTTATATAAGGTTTCTTATTGTCTGCTTTTCGTTCACCAATTTCGACCAAGCCTTTACTGTGACAGACTCTGGTGGTCATTCTAAAAAGTATCGGCGTATTGAATCTTTCGCTTATTTCCATAGCTGCCTTAATCATGTCTTTCGATTCCTGGCTGTCACTTGGCTCAAGCATGGCTATTTTGGCAAATTTGGCGTAGTGTCTGTTATCCTGTTCATTCTGTGAAGAGTGAAGACTTGGATCATCAGCGGTTATCAGCACCATGCCGCCATTTGTTCCTGAATAGGCAAAACTGAACAGCGGGTCGGCTGCTACGTTTACGCCAACCATTTTCATGGCCGCTAGCGATCTGGCACCCACGATGGAGGCACCTATAGCATTTTCCAAAGCCACCTTTTCGTTGGGGGCCCACTCGGCGATTATATCTTTTTTGAATCCGGCAATATTCTCTAGTATTTCGGTACTTGGCGTCCCAGGGTAAGCTGCGGCGTACGTCACGCCAGCCTCGTATGCTCCCTGGGCAACTGCTTCATTACCGGTCAATAGTTTTTTCATTATAAACCTCCCAAAAGATAATTTTACTTGATAGCGGCTTGCTGAACCTTGGACTTTTTGCTTTTCCCGTAGGCAAGAATAGCCCCTAGCACTACGGACAAGTACGCTGCCATCAAAACCCGGTATTCGGGCGGCAATAAAAAAGTGAGCGTATGGGCCGGTATCCAGAAATACGGAATAGTCTTTAAAATGACGAAGGAAACCAGGCCATGCCAATCAATTCTGCTAATTACGTCAGACAGTTTGACACTTCTGAGCGGCACATTCTCACCGCAAATAATATCGATATAAGTGTCAGTTATCCGATGAAGAGTCATGAATGCAGGACCAAAAGCCAGATTCATGATAGCGCCTATCCAAAAAGCGGTCCATATTTTAGCTGAGAATGTATCCCCGGACCATAACAGTCCTTTTGACAATGCTCCGGCAACTCCACTGGAAAACACTTCAAACATCAAAACAATCAATATACCGATTAGACCCCATATTATGCTGCGGTAGACTACCCCCGCAGGTCGCTTCCATTCCCCCATAGCAATGCGAATAGCTAGCAGCTCGCCCATAGTTGCTAAAACAGCAAATTTTCCAAAGCCCATAATATACGGATGCTCTTTAGTAGCACTTACAAATATTTGGTGGCTTGACGGCACTATCATAATTGACGAAACAGCGCATAATATAGCCAACCATAAAAAATCTCCGCGCTTCATTTTTCCTCCTAATGCTCAATAATCACTGACCATTATTAACTGTATAATCCGGACTTTTACCAATAGAAATCAACATTGTCTTTTGTCCGGAGGCAATCTTTAATTTCTGTATCATTACTCAGAATGGCTACTGCCCGCTCAACATCATCGACTTTCATTACTACCTTTGCTACATGGTTACTTGTAGTGGTAAAGGCATAAACATACTCAATATTTATATCGGCTTCACTTAGCTTGTTAACATAAATTAAAAGGTTGCCTGGTTTGTCACCAATAGTTATTGCGAGCACCGGTGTTCTTTTTACAATGAAGCCGGCCTCGCGCAATATTTCTCCTAGCTCGGCGGGGTTAGGCACTATAAACCGCAGAATGCCGAAATCGGAAGTATCCGCCATCGATAACGCTTTAATATTAATGTTATTAGTTTGGGCGACTTGTAATACTTCCCGAAAAGCACCAGGGCGATTTTCAACAAACGTTGAGATTTGCTCAATAATGTTCATTCTTATTACCCCCTTTTTATATTTTCCGCTTATCGATAACCCGTTTAGCCTTTCCTTCACTGCGTTCAATGGTTTTTTTCGAAACCAGCTTTACTTTACTGGAGATACCTAAAAGCTCACTCATCTTTTTTTGCAGCTTGTGTTCAAGGATTTCAAGACCCCGGATTTCATCAGTAAACACTTCTTCCGTAATTTCCACCAGAATAGTCAATTTGTCGAGATTATCAATACGCTCGACAATCAGTTGATAATGCGGCGCCATTCCCATATCGAGCAAAACACTTTCGACCTGGGATGGAAATACATTAACACCCCCGATTATCAGCATATCATCGCTACGTCCCATAACTTTGCTCATTCTGACCAGTGTTCTGCCACAGGAGCAAACCTCTCGATTAAGCACTGTTAAATCTCGAGTGCGATAACGAATAAGGGGCAAACCTTCCTTAGTCAGGGTGGTTATAACCAACTCACCACTTTCTCCGTCAGGCAGTACCTCGCCGGTTACTGGGTTAATAATTTCCGGATAGAAATGGTCTTCATTTATATGCAAACCATCTTGGGCAGTACATTCGCAGGCAACACCCGGGCCAATGATTTCGCTTAATCCGTATATATCATAAGCCTTTATATTAAGCTGACGCTGAATCTCCTGCCGCATTTGCTCCGACCACGGTTCAGCCCCAAAAATTCCAACCTGCAGTGGAAGTTCCCGGCAATCAACGCCTACCTCCCGCATCACTTCAGCGATATGAAGGGCATATGAAGGCGTACAAGCCAGAACACTGGTGCCGAAATCTTTCATCAAGGTAATCTGCCGTGCCGTGTTGCCGACAGAGGTAGGAATAAGCGATCCCCCAATTAACTCGGCGCCATAATGGACACCCAACGCACCGGTAAACAGCCCATAACCATAAGCATTTTGAATAAACGATTTATTGGTAACACCTACTGCTGTTAACGCTCTGGCCATAACTTCAGCCCACATATTTAGGTCGCGCTTTGTATAACCAACAACAGTCGGCTTACCGGTTGTACCACTAGAAGCATGGATTCGGACAATCTCGCTCATTGGCAAGGCAAACAAGCCATATGGATAGTTATCCCGCAAATCCTGCTTTGTTGTGAACGGCAATTTGTGAATATCACCTATACCCTGAATATCTTCCGGCAACAGCCCGGCAGCCTGAAATTTTTCACGATATGAAGGCACCTGCGAATATACTCTTTGGACTAAATCGCACAGCGCACTAGACTGGATTGCTGTCATTTCTGCTCGGCTGAGCTTTTCGATATAGTTGTTCCAATACATAACGATGACCCCCTCTTCTTTAAAATGGCAAATTGTCTTTTTAAAAACAAAAAAACTCCAGTCCTTGAAAGGACGAGAGTTATCTCGCGGTACCACCTTTGTTATTCGTTAGATAACGAATCAACTTTTCAGGTACAGGCACTTAGCCGATACCCTCCATCTATAACGTGATGGTTTACGGCGTCACCTACTATTTCAGCCTTTACCGAAAATTCAGCTTCGCAACTCCAAGGAGAACTTCAGCATCTTTCTTGTACCGGCTTCTCAACACCGCCGGTTCTCTGTAGCAAGGTCAAAATGCCTACTTTTCCTCTTCAATGTCATTAGATATTATTGAAGCCCATTATAACATACTCTGTAAATATTTCAATATCCATTTTACGATTTATTAAATTTAATTAAATTTTTTATTTTTTGTACATCGCAATAATACAATAATCCTTTGATATTAGATAGGGCCCTCACCTCGATAATAGCCTTAAGGTACCTATAATAAGCAAGGACCTGCGATAAATGCAAAGAAACTGAAGCGCGAAGGAGGAATATTGATGTAATTGGAAGAATCTGTATATCCTGTAAATAATTAGTAAGCCCTAAGATCCCTAATTAACACTTTAACGGAATGGGGTATATTTACTGTGGCCTTTAAAAAAACAATTCTTTTTATATCCATAAACGGGCATCAAAAACGGTATTTCCACGCTCTGCAGGCTGCTTTAAGTTCTCGATATGAAGTAAACCATGTACACTATGCCCTTTCTCATGCAATCAGCACATTTTTGCCAATAACCCCTATACCGAAAAAATTAAATATACTGCCTGAAGATATTAATAATATCTTAAATTATATGAAACTAAAAAATAAGTACCGAGGGATGACATCAATACAACGGCTGTTTCAACGTGAAAATGCGTTGTATCGTCAAGCCATCGCCGCAATACATTACTTTTACAACTACATTACCAGTAAGCATATCGATCTCGTCTGCGTATGGAATGGCAGCCTCATACCGCTGGCTGCGGCAACTATAATAGCAAAAAAACTTGGTAAAAAAACTCTCTATTTTGAAAATGGCTATCTTCCCGGAACAACAGTAGTAGATCCTAAAGGTGTAAACAATCATAATAGTCTCGTAGGATTGAGCAAATCCTTTTATGAAACCGTTGAGATAGATGAGGCGAAACTCGAGAAGATACGCAAAGAACGGCCAGTTGCACGAACAATCAAACGCAAATGGTATGATCGATTAAAACTAAGCAACCAATCACCTGAACATGACGCCGTCAGCCTTCCGGAGCATTACATCCTTATCCCCCTGCAAGTCCATGACGATACACAGATTTTGCTTCATTCACCAAATATCAAATCTATGGATCAACTCGTAGATTGCGTAACTACCGCTGTTGAACAATACAACATATGTAGTGATATACCTATATCGATTGTCGTAAAAGCACATCCGTCAGATTCAGGGCGAATTGACTATAGCAAAATAGAGCAAACCTGCCGAAAAAAAAAGGCGCTGTTCTTACGCTACTATCCTACACAGACTCTCATTAAACAGGCAGCCGGCATTATAACCATCAATTCTACGGTAGGTATCGAAGCCCTAATCCAGCACAAACCGGTTATTACCCTCGGCAACGCTTTCTATAATGTACCAGGCATTGTGCACCATGTTGATGATCCGAAAATGTTACCCGACATGATCCCTGTTATCGCAAATCAACAAGTAAACCATCGGTTAATTGATCAGTTTTTATATTATCTGCGGTATTCATATTTAGCGGAAGGACTATGGTCACAGCCTACCAGCCAACATTTTGCTAGTGTTTGTTCAAAAATAGACCATATATTAACCATAGGTTAATATGCTTAGAGCAAGCACATAATTAAGGGGGTGCTGACGATTGTCTGCCTGTAAATATAGCAACATACTGGTCTATGCTTTGGATAGGGCGTTAGGGGATACCATATTATCCACAAGCGCGATTGAAATTTTAAAAAGAAAATTCCCAAAAGCAAAAATTACGCTGATGGTGCGCAAGCCATATAGCGACCTATTTAAAACCAGTCCTATCTTGGATGAAGTTTTGGCTCTAGATTATGATCACTTCCGATCCTCTCTAAGCTATATAATAAAAACAGCTCGCTTTTTGCGAAATAGACAGTTTGATCTATCATTATCGCTAGATCACCGAGACCGGGCCGCAATACTGATGTTTCTGGCCGGTATTCCAACGCGGGTCGGTGCTAAACAAATGTATAACGGAAAGGGCATACTATCAAGCTTTTTATTTACCCGCTCAATAACAGTCCCTTACTCGCATGATACTCATGTTACAGAATTTTACCAGGGTTTAGCTCGTAACGCTTTTAATATGCAGGCTGACGCATTGCCCTTTATCGGAAAAAGCTTGCCTGATCAGTTGGAAAAAGCCCTGCGTCTGTTTGAGGGCATACCGCCAAATCAGTTTTTAGTCGGACTTTGTCTATGCGGGAGAAGCAGTTTGAAGAGTTGGCCCAATTCTTTTACTGCCGAGCTGCTAACAAAGCTATATAAGCGCTACCATCTATTCTTTTATGTAGTAGGACGCCAGGAGGACTTGCTGTTTGCCGATGAGCTTATTAATCAAGTTGATTTTCCAATAATTAATTTATGCGGAAAAACAGACCTCTCTGAGTTATTAGCGATTATCCGCATTTCAGATTTGCTTATTACTGTGGATACTGCGACCATGCACATCGCTGCATCGGCAGATGTCCCTATTGTAGCTTTATTTGGTCCATATTCACCCTTAAAGTGGCACCCCGTCAGCGACAAAGCTGCAGTGCTTTGGGCTTCGCTGCCTTGCAGTCCCTGTGATGCCAGCGGAGCTGATTGCAAAGGAGAAGGCTGGTGTATGAAAGCATTAACGGTTACAGATGTGTTCAATAAAACAGCCCAGCAATTAGCCACTATCAAGAAACTCGACCCAAGACGCAATTCTTATTCTGAGTATTTCTCTAGTCAACCCATAACCGGTTAGAACTGGCTGGAAGTGAAGGGAATCATGGGCACACAGGGCAGGACACCAAAATACCTATGCTAATATGAACAGCAGCGTTCGAGATGGCATTTCGCAAAACGCCGTCGGCTCTTCTACAACAGTTCCAGCAATAATTAAAAGGTGAAACCTTTGGTTTCACCTTTTAATTATTGCTGGAACCCGCCCGGTTGGGCGGTATTTTGTTTTCCAATAGCCAGAATACTTTGCAATTGCGACAGCAGCATTCCGCCAAACATGAAAGTACAGCCTAATAGCTCGGCGGCGCTAAGTTGTTCGTCCAGAATTAAATAGCCGCCGATAGCCGCAAATACAGTTTCCATGCTGAGAATGATTGCCGCATGGGACGGCGAAGCATTTTTCTGCCCTATCACCTGCAGCGTGTAGGCAACGCCAACAGATAATAGGCCGCCATATAGGAGCGGAACCGCAGCTTGAGAAATACCTGTAAAGGTTATAGTCTCAAGCGAAAAAGCCACAGCAAGGCTCAGTACAGAACATACTGCGAATTGGCAGCAAGAAAGTTTAAGCACATTAACCCTGTTAGCATATCGATCAATGATTAGAATATGGGCCGCCCAAAATAAAGCACCGATTAACTCCAACATATCGCCATAGGCAATCGTAAGTTCTTCTTTGATACAAAGCAGAAAAAGACCGACTAAGGCCAAAAGGCAGCCGAACCAGGTATAAGGCGAAACCTTCTGGCGCAAGAATAGGCCTGCCAACGGAACAAGTACAATATATAGACAGGTAATAAACGCGGCTTTACCGGCCGTCGTATACATTAGTCCTATCTGCTGCAGCGTTGCGGCGATAAATAAGACGGAACCAGCTATTATTCCGATACGGACAGTCAAATAATTATCTGGTTCATCCTGTTGCCCACGTCCATTAAAATAGTAAATCAGTGGCAGCAGCGAAAGGCTGCCCAGGGCAAACCGGACGCCGTTGAATGTATAGGGTCCCACATAATCCATGCCAACTCGCTGAGCTACGAACGCAAATCCCCAGATAATGGCTGCAAGTAATAGTAAAATGTTATGTCTCATAATGTATTTATTCTAGTTCATATCGATGTTGAAGGCAACCATATCCAAAAAAAATCGCGGGACACGTGCCCGCATTGTTTTTTTGAATTATTTTAATCAATCCTATATGTTATTCAGACCGTTAATCTTACTATNTCCTTATAGTTGCTTTCCACAGCCCATGAAGATTGCAATAAGCATACATGTCTAGCTCATTCGCCTCGCCTACACAGAAAGCAGCTTCTGGCGGCTGCCCGTCTACTAGATTTACTCGTTGCACGCTATTGCCGGAAACAACAGCAATCCATTGAATATAATGTTGGGCCGTCATCGGATGAACCACGCTGCCAACCTTAACAACCAATCCCCCGTCATCACCAAACTCGGCCACCGGGACATGCTTTTCGGATGAAGCATCTACAGTATTTGGTATTAAAAGCTCCATCAGTTTCTCACAACAAGTGACTTGAGCATTGGCCTTTGAGCACGTCAGCGCATAAGAGCTGCCATTGCAAACTAGCTGCGGCTTTCCCTTTTCGATAACTTCTAATGTATGGCCACACTCAGAACACCTGTAAACGTCTAAACTCATAATAAATTTCCCTCCTAAAAATTATTACTTGATTTGAAAACTGCTCAATCTTGCGAAACTGCAATTCGTTGAGCTTGAATGGATAATTATTATCTGTTAGTAATAATTTCATTATATCTGGAACAAGCTGGGTGTGTCAATAGAATTTCCCAAAATATTATTGCGCGCCCTGGGGTAAATCATCCGCTTCGTCACACTTAACTAAACAAGTTAATATATTACAATAAAAGCATCAATTCGAAGAGGAGTTGACTGTTATGTCCAGCAGTTTTCTAAAGTTTCTTCAAGGTTTGAAAATTCTTCCAGGAATACAGGTTCGCGTTGTATTAAATAATGGCGCCACCGCAAACAACGGTACTGGCGGAATTTCCTACGTACTAACCGGATCGCTAGTTGCAGAGACCGACGACCGCCTTCAGGTAAATCCCTTTCCTTTCTCACCAACCAATATCGAGCTCGACTGCTCACCTGACTTTATCCTGCTCGACCTAGGGGCATCTGGGGTTACAATAATCGCTCCCGGTACTAACGGCCCTAACCCCACATTCATAACCCTAACTGGAATCATTGCCATAAATTTAAACAGTATACAGCTCATTGCTCCTGTTACCCCAATATAGAAGCATGGGTTCTCGTAGTGCAGTTATTTATTTTGCTCGATCATCCGGATAACATCCACAAGATAGTTGCTGAGGAGCGGAACATTTAATAAAATTATTCTCCGCAGCATTTCAATTATAATGGCAAACACGATCGTTGTACCGAGTGCAAAACCCAGTCCGCGGAAGATACCAGCTACGAAATTAGTTATTATCAGCTTGCGTGGTTTTTCCAACAGCTCTATATAGCTGGCGATCTGCAGAGCTTCTAGTCGGTCAGCCAGTTTTTCCAGGCGTTTAGCGGCTCTTTCTTCAAGACCAGTACACATCCTCTCACCCTCCAGCGTAAACGAATTCCAGCATTAATCCCCAATATGCCGAAATACACTTTTATATGATTTTTATTCCCGAATGAAGCCATTATTGCTTGGCTATCTATCACTTACAAAATTATCCTAAGAATAACAGTTGACGTTCAATATAAAAGCAGCCTCACCCCTACGCAACTAAGGTGAAGCTGCTTTTCGCCTTCCATGATATCGTTTTAATTAAAGGTACTATTTAAATTATTACAAAATGGTATTCGAATACGTTTTTTGTAAAAAATTCTTTACAATGTGGCATTTTAAGGCTGTAATGTTATATACTAGGCATATACTTTTGGGGACTTACCCTGGATAAAGCTAATTTGAAAGAATAGTGAGGGATAAAATTGAGCATTAAATCACTTTCACCGCTGGATGGGCGGTATGGCGCTATTACTCAGCCTTTAGGCGACTATTTCTCGGAATGGGCTTTGATAAAATATCGAATTCATGTAGAAGTCGAATGGCTCATCGCCATGGCAAGCAATCCTGCCTTTGCTGAAATCCGCCAATTTACACCAGAAGAAATTACCTTTTTACGTAACATTGTTAAAAATTTTGATGACAATGCCGCTCTACGGATTAAAGAAATTGAACGCACCACCAATCATGATGTAAAAGCGGTCGAATATTTTCTTCGTGAAACCCTAGGTACTATGTCGCTAGCTGACATCCTGGAATTCATCCATTTTGCCTGCACATCAGAAGATATTAACAATCTTTCCTATGCACTGATGCTGAAGCACGGCATCGAAGATGTGTGGCTTCCTGCGGCCGAAAACCTTGTTCAAACCGTTACCACTATGGCAGAAGAAGAAAAAGCTATATCCATGCTGGCCCGCACGCACGGACAATCAGCCTCGCCCACAACAGTAGGCAAAGAGCTGGCTGTGTTTGTTTACCGCTGGAACCGCCAACTAAAACAAATTCGTTCTCAGGAATATCTAGGCAAATTCAACGGTGCAGTAGGCAACTTCAACGCTCACAGCATTGCCTATCCGGAAGTAGATTGGGAAGCGGCTTCCCGTTCTTTTGTCGAAGGCCTGGGATTGACCTATAACCCATTGACTACCCAGATTGAATCACATGATTATGTGGCTGAATCATTCCATGCTCTCACGCGGTTTAATAATATTCTTCTGGATTTTGACCGCGATATGTGGCTCTACATCTCGCTTGGCTACTTCAAGCAAAAAGCGATTGCCGGTGAAGTAGGTTCTTCTACCATGCCGCATAAAGTTAACCCCATCGACTTCGAAAACTCAGAGGCAAACCTTGGTCTAAGCAACGCAGTGCTTGACCATTTGGCCAACAAACTGCCTATTTCCCGCCTGCAGCGCGACTTAAGCGACTCTTCGGCATTACGCAACATTGGCACAGGTATTGGTCATTCCTATATTGCAATTACTTATACCCTAAAAGGCCTTAGAAAAACAGCCGTCAATAATGAGGCCCTTGCTGCCGATTTGAATCATGCTTGGGAAGTACTAGCTGAAGCGGTGCAGACAGTAATGCGCAAACACGGACATGCCAATTCCTACGATAAACTTAAAGCCATTACCCGCGGCAAAGGCATCAGCGAAGAAGACATTAAGGCTTTTATCGAAAGTGTAGCATTGCCGGAAGCAGACAAAAAACGCCTACTGGCCCTGACCCCGTCACAGTATATTGGTATTGCCGCCTCCTTGGTAAAACATATCTAAAAGAAAACTAATTAGGATAACAGTGCCAAAAAGCCTCACCCCGGATCTTAGGATTGAGGTTTTTTGCCTGTATCAAGACTTATAGCTTAGCCATGAGATTCTGCGGAGAAATTGGCTAGCTTTATCGCCGATATGTTCAAAGGTGAACGGCATAGAAGCTATTTTAGACCTGATATTCTCGAACCTGCCGACCGGTTGATAGTCAATTCCTTTAATAAAACATTCCAAAAAGCCTACAAGTTCCTCAGCATAAGCTCTAGTGACCTGACTATGCAAGGGAAGACAAACAACTTCAACGCCACCAGAAAGCGCGCTTGATTCTAAATCATTATCCCAATCATAATATTCTTCGCCATATTGGAATAGAGGATAATTCAACCCTTGGCCAAACTCAAGTCCGGCAGCGGCCGCAGCTTCAAGGCACGCTTGTCTGTTTGTCACTTTTACCGGATAATTTGATAATATTGCTCCTTCTGAATATTCGTAGACAGTCAAACCACGCTTTCTTAGCAATTCACCGTAGTACAAAGCCAACTGTTTCCTATGAGCAATAACTGTATCAAACTGCTTTGCATAGTACTTTGAGAGCCGGTGTTGAATGGTGCATACTCCTTTAAAGAACTCTCGCTGTGAGGGCTCATGGCTTAAGAATTCTGAACCAAACAGCGGGCTGACCCTTGCTAAATAGCTTACCGCAAGCCTGAAACTGCGATATTTGTTTAGTAAATATCGCAACGAATAACGAATTATTATTCCTAAAGCTTCTGGCTTGGTCGGCTTAGGAGCAACTGATTCCATTGCTGCCATAATACCTAGATATTTAGGATTTGTCACATGCGCAATACCCTGCGATCCAAAGGAGAAAAACGCTCCGTCACCATAGGTCCCTAAGGCCCTGCCGTTACTGTCTAGTTGTGGAGCATACTCGCAATATTCAAAAACTAATAAGCCTTTTTCTTTGGCCCAATTGACTATTTTTTCAGTTTCCGGATTGGGGCTGCCGTAAGTATGGTGGATAAGCAGAGCAGCCAATTTTCCCTTTTCTTTTTTTGCGCTAATATTTTCGTAGGCTTGGACATAATGTTTTAAAAGTGAATTATAACTCGACGGATCAAACTCAACAAACTCAGGAATAGCCGCGGTATAGCTCACCGTTTGCGGAACGAATGAACTTGTATAGGCAGGCAGCAGCACTTTATCATGCCTCCCTATCCCAAAAGCCTGCAGCAAACAATAAAAGGCAACTTTTTCATTGAAAAATGCAAAAGAGGTATTTGACACTTCCATCCCTGTTACACCCCGATCCTGGGATTATTTTAATAGTTGAAGAAAACGTCCACCTCTATCTTAATTGGTATTTTATTCCATAACAACAAGCGAATTCTGACTTAAGGTTGTCCTAATTTACATCTTATAACAGTAATCGTGAGTATCTTCCAATTACGGCATTCCTACATTGCGGTGTTCAAATCTATTAACCTAGTGAAGCTGCTGTCTCAGCTAGCGTCCGCATCATGGCAAAATGTCGAATTTCTACAATGCTTGCAGACACCCGTCAACGTGCTTCCCAGCTGTAAGACCTATAAGTTATAACATACTATAGTGCTTTTAAGTAACAATCTATTCCAAATTACCAGAATGAAGGAAGTAACAATTCCAATATAGAATAATAATCATGGCTGATTTGAAAAGAACATAAGTTATTTGTATAACTTAACTATCTAGCCAGCAATGAATTTCATGCCAAGGAGTGTCTTTATTATGCGTAGATTAGTTTGTTTGATAATTGTAATTAACTTTTTTCTGGTTTTCATGCCGGAAAAGTCATACGCGGCTGATTCTAATGTCGAGCTGGATTGGGACTACCTGACTTCATACAATGATGCTGCCAACCTTGATACGGTATCACTACATATACTTGAAAAGATTTCGGAGAAAAAAAATAAGTCTATCTATCGCGGTATCACTATTACTCGTCCGCATGGAGACATAACCGTAAATAACCAAACCAGAAATAGCTCCGCAGTCGGTATCGGTCCTACCTATATGATTCGCTATGAAAAGCCTCAGTCCGAGAAACTATCAATGGCGTTAGATGTTAGCGGCGGATTAATTATATACGATAAGGTATTTCCAGCTGGCGGAAGATACTATAATTTCATGTGGCGGATCGGGCCGCAATTCATTTATAAAATCAACGATAACTCATCAGTAAATCTCGGGTATATGGTAGTACACGTTTCTAATGGTTTTAAAACTCACAATCCAGGGTATGATTCCCGCGGAATCTCCTTGGGTTTTACGACTAAGTTTTAAAGAATTTATTACGCGAACTGGCGTCGTTTTTCAAGCGGCGTCAGTTTTCTTAATTGGGGTCGCGGTTAAACGCCGACATTCCCGTCAACTTTGTTGTAAACTGATGCGTAACCCATTATAATTGAAATGGCATTCACAATTGGCGAATAATGCGAAGTATAGATTAATAGATAGGCGGATAAGTTATGAAAATTTCAAAGAATGATGCGTTGATATGGTTTGATTTCTTTTCACAATTGCCTGAGGAAGCGGAAATTAGTATAAAACATGAAGAAATCATTTATGCTACCTTTGCGCAAATTGAGGCAGCGGTTGATCATCGAAATGATACGTTAATGTCAGAAATTAAAGGTTTGAAGACTTTAAATAATAGAACTTTTTTTGTAGGAAATGAAAGCAAATTCCCCAAAGGATGTCGTTCTTGCCTATTAGGCACTGGTTTGAGTGCAATTAGAAAAACGAACAAATGTAATTTAGAGTGTAAATTCTGTTATAATTACGGCGAACTAGAAGCTATTCATCCAGTTGGAGAAGGCATGTGGGAAATTGGCGGCACAAAGTTTTACGAGAAGGATATAGACTTGCTGCTTTCCATTTACCAAAAACCTACCGGCATTTCCTACGTTTATTTAGAACCTTTTATGGAAATTGAAAAATATTATTCGGTTATAAAAAAGTTTAGTAATGCTCAAATTCATCAACATTTATACACAAATGGCACTTTAGCAACAGAAGAGACCTTGAAAGCATTAGGTGATGCCGGTCTTAATGAGATACGTTTCAATCTAGGTGCTTCGAATTGTTCGGACAAAGTAATTGAAAATATTGGCTTAGCGAAAAAACACATTAAACATGTAGGTATTGAGACTCCAATGACGCCTGAGTTTTTTGAAGCATTTTTCAAGAAAAAACAAGCAATTTTCGAAACAAAACTGGATTTTATCAATTGTGCGGAATTACATTTAAATGAGAAAAACATCAGCAATTATTATGGGGAAAATATGTACATTTCCAGACATGGCTATATATCGCCAATTTGGAGCAGGGAATTAACTTTGAAATTCATGAAAATAGCTGATGAAGAAAACTGGGATTTAGCAGTTCATGATTGCTCAAACTATACAAAGTTTGCAAGAGGGTTAAATTTAAGCAGCAAAGCGGGCATGTGGTTTGGAGCCAGTAATTATGCCTGTGAGTTTTCGATGATTCCATACGATATTTTTATACCAATACTAAATGATGATAATTTCAAATTTTTAAATGAAGAAGAATTGCCTGACGACTACAAACCAGAGCTTATCGATTTCTAGACAGATAAACAGTCAAACTCCTGTCAGACTTAATAATTTGACAGGAGTTTGACTGTTAAAGAACGTGTAAAGTTTACAAGTAAGTTTTAATCAGGCTGAATACTATAAGTTTCGTCGCACATACTAGCTTTATTAAAGGAGGTATGTCCATGGGAATGTACGATAGGAAAAGTCCTTATATGTTACCAGAAGAACCGAAAACACAAGCTGTTTGCACTTGCGGAAAAACAGGAAATGCACCTTACTGCGACGGCTCTCATCAAGGAACAGGTAAGGAGCCAGAAATTATACAGATGGAGAAAGGTAAGACCGTTGCTATCTGTGGCTGCGGCAAATCAGGTAACAAGCCGTATTGCGATGGCAGTTGCAGTAAATAAGTTATCGACTTCGCTCGGGTAGAAGAAGTGTAAACTTTATTTAATGAGCGTCAACCCCTTGCAACGCGGGGTTGACGCTCATTTTTGATAAGTATCTTGACGGCAGAGGCGTTCCTTTTTTATCAACTTAATTGTGGACGAAAAGGTAAGAGATGAAAAATGATGGATTCATAATCGTTTTAAAGGAATATATCGATAAATTAATGAATTAGAGAAAATATCGCAGGCAAGAGTGTGGCTTGCTTGTAAAATCTATCCATAAAGCTAATATTGTGAGGTGGAATAAATGGAGAAAATCCTACTAAACACTCCCGTTGAGGGGTTTTTAGAAATTACAGAGCAGGTTCAAAAGATAGTTGAAGAAGGCAAAATACAGCATGGTATTTGCCAGATCTTTGTCCCTCATACCACGGCAGCAGTAACAATAAATGAAAATGCCGATCCTGATGTAGTGACCGATATGTTGGCAGCATTGAACCGGATGATTCCAGACCTGCCCTACCATCATGGCGAAGGAAATTCGCCGGCGCATGTAAAAAGCTCCCTTATCGGCTGCTCAGTAACCGTTCCTGTTGCAGAGCGACGGTTATGTCTGGGGACGTGGCAGGGGATTTATTTTTGTGAGTTTGATGGCCCCCGGAAAAGGAAAGTTTGGGTTCAGTTGGTAGGGAATTAGAGTAGAAGGCTTTGAAACATGGGGACAGGGACATTGTTTCAGTTAAGCTTAGTGGCGGCAGAGGACGTCAGTCTGACGTCCTTAGTGTCCACGGTAAATGAAGTCAGNGTACTT
>JGI24708J26588_10000445_pt1 | contig 33749 bp, 28 predicted proteins | sample BioPla1DNA2_FD_26588 | JGI IMG/M metagenome (IMG submission 26588) | reverse complement strand
AAAAAAATAAGAGTAAACATGGTTTCTACTTCATTCTATCAAAGGTTAGAAAGGAATATGATTTTATGTATGACAAGGTACATAATTATCATACAAGGTAAAAAATGGAAATTTATATACAAATGGCAATAGTCATGAAATTATATAATTTAAGAAGAACTAGCAATCCTAATTTTACCTATGAACAATTAGAAGATATTTTATATAATGAAATTTGGAAAGACAGTAAACCTGATTCTTTACATTCTATAGTTGATGATATTATGTCTGTAAATGGTGATGAATTAATACAATATATCTCTAAACAAGCTATTGTAAAGCAACATCATATTGAAGATTTTACAGATTTATTAGGGGGTTAAAATGAAAAGAAATAATAAAAATTTATTTATATTATTTGCTATTGTTGTATTAATTTTTACCATGGTTATTACTTCATATAAAAGCATTTTAAGTAATTTAACACTTGGAATAGATTTAAAAGGTGGTTTTGAAATTCTTTATGAAGTAGAGCCTTTAAATAAAGATGCTACCTTAGATATGAGTGCTGTAGCAAATAGTCTTAGAAAAAGAGTTGATATTTTAGGTGTTAGTGAGCCTCAAATTATTATTGAAGGTGATAATAGAGTAAGAGTTCAACTTGCAGGAGTGAGTGATCAAGATTCAGCAAGATCTCTTTTAGGTACTACAGCTAACTTAACATTTAGAGATGTTAATGATGAATTATTATCTGATGCTAGCATTATTGCGGAAGGTGGAGCAAGTCTTGCATATGATGAAAATGGAAGACCGATTGTTTCACTTAAAATAAAAGATCCAACAGCTTTTGGAGATATAACAGAAAAAGTTTCTAAAATGCCTGCTGGAGATAATTTAATGGTTATTTGGCTTGATTATGAAGAAGGAGATTCTTATTTTGAAGAATTTGGTAAAGTTCAACAAGGAGAAGAACCGAAATTTGTAAGTGCTGCTTCAGTAAACTTTAGAATTGATTCAGATGCAATTATTAGTGGTAATTTTACAGAAAATGAAGCTAGAAATTTAGCTGGATTAATTAATTCTGGTAGTTTACCAGTTAAAATGACTGAAATTTCTAGTAATGTTGTTAGTGCAAACTATGGTATTGATGCATTAAATAAAACCGCAACTGCTGGAATTATTGGAACATTATTAGTTTTCTTATTTATGACTGTTATGTATAAACTTCCTGGAGTTCTTGCAAGTATTATGCTTGTAGCATATATTTATGCAGTATTCTTTATTTATAGTACTATGGGTGCAGTTTTCACTTTACCAGGTATTGCTGCTTTAGTATTAGGGGTAGGAATGACTGTTGATGCTAATATTATTACATTTGAAAGAATAAAAGATGAATTATGGCGAGGAAGAACTATTAGGCAAGCTGTAAAAGAAGGTCATAGTTTATCGTTTGCCTCTATATTTGATGCTCAAATTACTACTTTAATTGCCGGATTAATTATGTATATATTTGGAAATGGTGCTGTGAAAGGTTTTGCGACAATGTTAATGATTACAGTAGTTGCTACTCTTGTAATAAATGTTGCACTTTCTAGAATATTGTTAAATTTATTAGTTAGTTCTGGTGTAGTAGATGATAAAGTAACTTTATTTGGAGTTAAAGAAAACCAAATTCCTAATATAAGTAAAGGGGAAGAACAATTCTATTTTGGTCCAGTTAAAAAACAAGATTTTATTGAAGTTAGTAAAAAAGCAGTTAAAGGAAGTATAGCTGTTTTAGTTATATGTGTATTGTTTGCTGGGTTTAATGCTGTTAGAGGGAAAGGACCAGTAAATTTAGGTATTGATTTTTCTAGTGGTACTAGACTTACAGTATCTTCTAATGAAGTTATTGATGTAAACAATGTTGAAACTATTATGAACGATTTAGGATATAGTGATAAATTTACTTATCAATTATCTGGAGAAAACACAGTATATGCAACAACTAAAGATGCTTTGACAGTTGAAGAATTAAAAGTTATTAAGAGTACTTTCTTTAATGAGTATGGAATTGAACCGGGAGATGTTGTAGTTACTCCTACGGTTGGAAAAGATTTAATACAAAATGCATTCTCTCTTTCAATACTAGCTTGGATTGCGATGATGATATATGTAACAATTAGATTTAAATGGGATTATGCAATTAGTTCCATTATTGCCTTAATACATAATGTGTTTATTGTACTAGGAATTTTTGCTGTATTAAGACTAGAAGTTAATATTGAATTAATTTCAGTAATATTAGCTATTATTGGGTATTCAATAAATAACTCAATAGTTATATTTGATAGAGTTAGAGAATTACTAAATAATTATAAGGGTAGGTTAAATCCTTCATCTTATAAAGAGCTTGTAAATGATGCCATAGACAATTCACTTGTTAGAACAGTTAATAGTACTATTACTACAATTATTCCTGTAATTGTCTTACTTGTAATAGGATCTGATGCAATATTTACATTTACATTTGCAATGTTTATTGGTTTAATAGCTGGTACTTATTCTAGTATATTAATTGCACCTTATATATGGTATTTAATTAGATGTAAGGTTAAAGATAAACCAAAAAAGAAAAGAAAATATAAAAAAGAAGAATTAGATGAATATACAATTAAAGGTATAAATGCTTAAAACTATGTGAAAACATAGTTTTTTACTTTAATTTAACTTTTTTATAACTATTAAATTATATTATTATGTTAATTTTATTTTATGAGTGAAAAGAATAAAGATATTTATGGTAACAAAAAAACACCTATTAAATTATCAGTAGAAGAATTTTATGAATATTCTAAAAATGTTAAAAGTATATATTTTTTTATAGGTCTTTTTATTATAAGTTTTTTTATGTTAGGAATATCTGTATTATTCATAGTTGCATTAGAATATTTAAATATATTAAATGTTCCTAATACAATGATAAACATTTTATCTTTTTTATGTTTGATTTTATTTATATTATTATGGATACTTATCTTTAAGAAAATTGTATCTAAATCAAAGAGTATATATTTAGATAAGATAATCACAGTAGATTCAAATATATTTGAAAGTTTAAAAAATAAGCAAAAATGGTTCAAACTAAGATTTAAAATAATGAGTGTTATAACTTTAATATCAACAGTTTTTGGTGTCGTATTAATTATTTTAACTGAAGATAGATATCCTCATAATCTTAATTCTAGCACTGGCTATATCTTATTAAGTGTTATATCAATGTTTTTAATGGTTATTATTCCTTTACTTTTAACAATATATTTATATTCCGATATATTTATTTATAACTATATTGATAAGTATTATAATTTATAGTACTTAACTAATGGTTTTATTTTATTTATTTCATCTAAATTAATAGGTTTACCTATTTCTTTTTTTATGCTTGCAGTTGCACAAGCAGTGCTTAATTTTATAGTTTCTACAAGTGGAAGGTTATTATGTAACCCATAGGCTATACCAGCCACCATAGCATCACCAGCACCAACTGTAGATACAATAGTTGTATCTATTTTATCTACTTTATATATTTCATTTTCCATAATAAAAAAAGATCCGTTTTCTCCTAAACTTAAAACAATAAGTTTAAGGTTTTCATTTAGTAAAGATTTAGATAGTTTTAAAAGTGTATTATTATCTGTATCTAAAGGAAGATTTAAGTATGTACATAATTCAAATTTGTTTGGTTTTAATACGCTAATAGGGCCTTTTAAACCATTAGCTAACAATTCCCCATCTGCATCTAAAATAGTAGTGGATTGCTTTAAAAAGGCTATTTTAGATAGTTTTTGATATATGTTTGTGTCTATACTAGAACTTGCACTTCCAGATAAAATTAGAATGTCATCTTTTTTAAGTATTGTTTCTAATTTGTTTGTTAAATCATTGATATCATCTATAGAAATAATTGGTCCTGGTTCATTGATTTCTGTCAGATTAAAATTATTATCAAATATTTTTAAGTTTACTCTTGTATTTTCTTTTACATTTGTAAAGGAATGTTTGATATCTAATAAATCTAATTGTTCTTTAATTAAGTTTCCGGTATAACCTCCAATAAAACCTAAACAAATGCTTTCTTCATTTAGAGTTTTTAAAGTTTTTGATACATTTATTCCTTTTCCGCCAATTTCTATTTTTAATTTATTTATTCTATTTAATGAATTTATTTTTAGTTTATCTATATAACTTGTTTTATCTATAGCTGGATTAAGAGTTACTGTAATTATCATAGGTTTTCTCCTTCTTGATTTTATATTTAGTTGATTTAGAATTATAGTTAGTTTGAGGTATATATGAACAGAAAAACAAAAGGAATTGTATTTATATTATTAGCGGCTTTATTTTTTGCGCTTATGAATATGTTTGTAAAAGCTACTGGAGACTTACCGTTTTTTCAGAAAAGTTTCTTTAGAAATGTAGTTTCTTTAATTGTATCATTTATTATTTTTTCTAGAAGTAATGTTAACTATAAGATGAATAAGGATGATTTTATTATTTTATTAAAAAGGGCAACTATAGGTACTATAGGAATTTTATGTAATTTTTATGCAGTAGATCATTTAATACTTGCGGATGCAAATATGTTAAATAAATTATCTCCATTTTTTGCGATAATATTTTCTTATTTGTTATTAAAAGAAAAACCATCAAAAATACAGGTAGTTTCTTTAGTAATTGCTTTTTTTGGTGCTTTATTAATAATTAAGCCTGGATTTGGTTTTAATTCTTTTGCGGCATTAATTGGGTTGATTGGTGGAATGAGTGCAGGATTAGCTTATACCTATGTAAGAATACTTGGTATTCATAATATGCCTAATGCATTAATTGTTTTAGGATTTTCTATTATTTCAACACTTGTATCTTTACCAATGACAATTTTAAAATGGACTCCTATGAGTTTAAAGCAATTGATATTTTTGCTTCTTGCCGGTTTAATGGCAACTATAGCTCAGTTTTCTTTATCAATTGCATATAGAAATGCACCAGCAAAAGAGTTGTCAGTTTTTGATTATTCTCAGATTGTTTACTCTGCAATTATTGGTTTTATTGTATTTAATCAGATACCTGATTTATTAAGTTTAGTTGGTTATTTTCTAATAATTGGAGTAGCCATATTGATGTTTTTAATTGAAAATGATTATATTAAATTAAGGAGTGATTGATATGAAAAAAACAGCTGCATTTTTTGATATAGATGGAACACTTTATAGAGAAACATTAATGACTGAACTTTTTAAAAAGTTTGTTTCTCATGAGCTTGTTGCTGAAAATAAGTGGACTGATGAAGTTAGACCTGCATTTATGAAGTGGGATAGAAGACAGGGTGATTATGATTCATATATGCAAAAGATTGTAAAGATTTTTAAAGAGACTACATTAGGATTAAGTAAGGAACATGTTGAGCATATTGCACGGCTTGTAATAATGCAAAAGGGAGATAGATTGTATCAATTTACTAGAAATGAGATAAAACGCCATAAATCAGAAGGAAATTTAATAATTGCCATTAGTGGAGCGCCAATTGAACTTGTAAGAGAGATGGCTAGAAAACATGGATTTGATGATTATAGAGGAAGTGTTTATGAAACTGATGAACATGGAATTTATACAGGTAAAAGCTTTCCAATGGGTGATAGCGAAAGCAAAAATAAAGAAGTTGATAAATTAGTTGAGAAATATAATATTGATTTATCTAAAAGTTATGCATATGGAGATACTGCAGGTGATTTTTTAATGCTTAGTAGAGTTGGACATCCTTATGCAATAAATCCTACAAGAGAACTTATTAATAGAATTACTAGTACACAAGAGTTATTGGATAAAATTAAAATTATTGTTGAAAGAAAAGATGTTATTTATAGAATTGATCCTCATGATATAGATTTAATATAAGAAAAATATAATTTCTAATTATATGATTATATATTCACATATTTACATATGAAATTTATCAAAATACATAAAGACAAGGACTAATTCTTGTCTTTTAATTTTATGCTTAAAACAACTTGAAAACGTTTTCAATTAAAGATACAATTAAGACAATATATAGAGGGGAGTATATATTCTAGTTAAAAGAAGGAGGAGGATTATTAAATGGTATTATTTTTAATAGGTATTGGAATACTTGTTATTGGCGGTTGGGCTTATGGTTCATACGTTGAAAAAGTTTTTGGGCCTGATGATAGAGAAACTCCTGCAGTTGCTTTAGCAGATGGTGTAGACTATGTAGAAATGCCAGCTTGGAAAAACATGCTTATAGAGCTTCTTAACATCGCTGGTACTGGTCCGGTTCTTGGACCTATTCAAGGTATATTGTTTGGACCTATAGCGTTTATTACAATTCCGCTTGGCTGTGTTCTTGCAGGATCACTACATGACTATTTTGTAGGTATGATATCTATGAGAAATGGTGGAGCACAAATTCCTAATTTAATTAATAAATATTTAGGTGGTGGTGTTCAAAAGTTTTATAACGTAATTATTACAATCTTATTATTACTTACTGGTGTTGTTTTTGTTTATACTCCTGGTGATTTAATAGTAAGAGATATTATGGGGTTAGATGTATCTTCATCAGCAGTTTGGGTAGTATATGGAATTATTTTCTTATATTATTTAGCAGCAACTTTATTCCCTATTGATGCAATTATAGGAAGAATTTATCCTATATTTGGTGCATTTTTAATTGTTAGTGCTGTTGGAATATTTATTGGTATTATTGCAAGTGGCGGAGCAGGACTTCATGCATTTACAGAAGGTGCTAAATTTGGATTGTTTGATGCTCATCCAACAGGACAAATATTTATACCAGCATTCTTTATAACAGTTGCTTGTGGTATTATGTCAGGATTCCATGGTTCTCAAGCTACACTTATTTCAAGAACTGTAGGAAACGAAAAAGAAGGAAAGCAAACTTTCTATTACATGATGCTTGTTGAAGGTTTTATCGCAATGTGCTGGGCAGGTGGAGGAATGGCATTATATAACTTGCTAGCTCAAACTCAAGGTGCAGAAGCATTTGCAATTGGAGCAACTCCAATGGTTGGAATTATTTCAAGACATTTTATGGGGAACATTGGTGGATTACTTGCTATAATTGGTGTTATTGTACTTCCTATTACTTCAGGAGATACAGCTTTCCGTGCGATGAGACTTATCTTTGCTGAAACATTCAAAATTGATCAAGCAGACCCTAAGAAAAGAATTGGACTTTCTTTAGTTATATTTGTTCCAGCATTATTAATTTTATTCTTTGCTAAAACTAATGCAGGTGGATTTAACTTATTATGGAGATACTTTGGATTTACTAATCAGTTTGTAGCAGTATTTGCATTAGCATTTATTACTGTATATCTAAAGGTAAATGGTAGAAATTACTGGATTTCATTTATTCCTGGTATATTCTATACATTTATAGTTATGAGCTTTATTGCTCATGCGCCAATTGGACTTAACATTGAAGTTCTATTAGGTTTACAAGTTGAAGGTGGACCACAAGTATATACTGTAAGCTATATTATTGGTGTAGTATGTGCAGCATTATATTATTTCTTTGTAATGAAAATTGCAGATAGTAGAAAAGAAATTATCCTAGCAGAAGATGCTAAATAATATTTTTAAGATTTAGATTATAAAGTATTAAATAAACAATTAAACAAAGTGGCGTTTACTATAAGTGATTGTCACTTTGTTTTTAATTGAATAAAAAAATATATACTATGTAAATTTATATTTCTTTAGGTGTTGTAATAAAAATATTAATGATATTCATATTGTATATATAAAGAAACAATATGATTTAATTGTTTTACATAAAAGATATTCTAAATATTAATTATTCGATATTTGAATAGGCAATATAAAAAAAATAAAAAATGAATCTATATAATGTATAGATTCACTCTTTAAGTTAAATATAAATCTTAATAACACTCTATTAATTGTCAATTTCTCCATAACTACTACTTGCATAATTGTAATATTTTATATACAAATAAAAGAAGATTGATATCATTTTTATACATAAATGTTAACTTATATATTTAAATGTTATTTACAAGCTAACAAAATATTGTAAATATCATCATTAGTAAGTGGAACATAAGCATTTTTCATACTTCCATGTTTATATGCCATATCTGCCATTAATCTTAATTTGCTATCATCTATTCCAACTTCACTTAATTTAGATGGAAGTCCAATAGACTTAAAGAAATCTGCAGTTGCTTCTATACCTTTTGTAGCTTGTTTATATTTATCTTTATCTTCAATATTAAATACATTTTTTGCATACATTGCAAATTTATCTACTGTATCATCATTTAAAACATATTTCATCCAAGGTACTGTAATTATTGCAAGACCTACACCATGAGTTATATCGTAATATGCACTTAATTCATGCTCAATAGGATGACATGTCCATGATCCAGATTTTCCTACTGCAGTTAAACCATTATGTGCTAATGAGCTTGCCCACATTATATTACTTCTTGCATTATAGTTATTAGGCTCTTTTAATGCTATAGGTGTATATTTAATTAGTGTTTTTAATAAACCCTCTGATATTCTATCAGGTACATCAGTGTTCTTATCTTTTTGGAAATAGTTTTCTAATATATGTGACATTATATCTGCGGTACCTGATGCAGTTTGAATGGCTGGAACACTATAGGTATATGTTGGGTCTAATATTGATACTTTTGGAATCATAGCATCAGCTCTTGTTCCTTTTTTAATATTTAAATCCATATTTGATATTACTGCAGTTTTATTCATTTCTGAAGAAGTTGCTGCTAGTGTTAGTATGGTTACTATTGGAAGAGCTTTTTTTATTAGATTAGAGTCTATTACTAAATCCCAAGGATCATTTTCATAATAGTATCCTGCCGCAATAACTTTTGAACAATCTATTACTGATCCTCCTCCAACTGCTAAAATAACATCTATATTATTTTCTCTACAAAGTTTAACTCCTTCTCTTACTGATTCAATTTTAGGATTTGGTTCAATATTACTTAATTCATAAATGTTATAATCTCTTAATAAATTTAATACATCATCATAAATACCACTTTTTTTGATACTACCTTTTCCGTATGTTAAAAGAATATTTATTCCAAATTTTTTTATTTCGTTTTCTAAATTATTAATCGCATCTTTACCAAATATAATTTTAGTAGGTGCATAATATGTAAAATTTTGCATAATCATCCTCCAAGTATATTTCTATAATATCATATAAAATTTATTGTATAATTATGTAGATGGAGTCAAATATGAAATATAAATTGTTTAGAGAAAAATATCCAAATTTTGTTTATCATGGATTTAATATATATGAAGATGATAATGAAATAAGGATTATATATGATTTTGAAATAGTTGGTTTAAGTTTTTTTAATCCTACTTGGACAATAAAAAAGAAAGATAAAAATACTTATTCTAAATATAAAAATTTTAAAGAAACTGTTTTTTCTTTAGGTATGGTTGAATTAGTAAGTTATTGGAAGATAACTTGTAGTCCAAATGTTTTGATTAAACCTTCATTTTTAGATGAATATCAAATAAATTGGTGGAAAAAACAATACTTCTATGGTTTAGGTGAATTTTTCTATATTAATAATATAAAAGCTGATATAGATAGTTTTATGGAAATTGAAACTAGTGATATTAAAATTGATGGTGAAGAAAACAATAATATATATAAAGGAAATTTAATTCCTGTTGGAGGAGGAAAAGATTCCTTTGTAAGCTTAGAGATTTTAAAAGATTTATTTGATGAAAATGATGCTTATGTAATAAATAATGTAATATCAGCTATTAATGCAAGTTATAGTGCTGGATATAAAGATAAATTAATTAATGTAAAAAGGACTTTAGATCAAAGAATGTTAGATTTAAATGCACAAGGATTTTTAAATGGACACACTCCTTTTAGTGCTATTGTAGCTTTTTCTTCCATTCTAGTTTCTATTATTTATCAGAAAAAATATGTTTGTTTATCTAATGAAGCTAGTGCTAATGAATCTACTATTTTAGATGAAGAAGTTAATCATCAATATTCAAAAAGCTATGAATTTGAAGTTGATTTTAATGAATATGTATCTAAATATATTACAAAAGAAATTAAGTATTTTTCTTTACTTAGACCTTTAAGTGAATTAATTATTACTCATATATTTTCTCAGCTAAAAAAATACCATAATGTTTTTAGAAGCTGTAATGTTGGTAGCAAAAAAGGTGTTTGGTGTAATAAATGTGCTAAGTGTTTGTTTGTATATGTAATGTTATCTGCATATATGAGTGATGAGAAATTAATTTCTATATTTGGTACTAATATGTTAGAAGATGAAGAAATGTATGAAACACTTAAAGAATTAAGCGGTATTAAAGACAATAAACCATTTGAATGTGTTGGCACTAGAGATGAAGTTGTAGTAGCTATTACTAAAGCAATAAAACTTAGAGGTGATAAATTACCACTGCTTTATAAAAAATACTTATCAGAAGATAATGCTAAATTAAATGATTATGATATTTATCAATATTTTAATGATGAACATCTAGTTCCAAAATATCATTTAGATATTTTAAAGGAAAAGATTGGGGGTTTTAAAAATGTTAAATAAGTTGGTAAATGAATTTAGAGATAAAAAAGTTTTAATTTGGGGATTAGGTATGGAAGGAAATTCTACATATACATTTATTAAAAATTGTTTGCCTGATCAAAAATTATATGTTTGTGATACTAAAATAGTAAATACAAGTGTTTTTAAAGATGACATTATTGTTGATGAAAAGACTTTAGATACAACTGAGTATGATATTGTAATGAAAGCTCCAGGAATAAAAGGAGATAATTTAAAAGGTAATATTTCAGGACAAGCACCTTTATTTTTAAAGTATTTTGGTAAAAATGTTATTGGTATTACTGGAACTAAAGGAAAAAGTACTACAACTACATTAATTTACGAGGTTTTAAAAACTAAGTTTTCTAGTATTTATATGGTTGGAAATATGGGACTTCCTTGTTTTGACGTTATTAAACATATGAAAAAGGATAGTGTTATTGTTTTTGAGCTTTCATGTCATCAATTACAATTTACTAAGTATTCACCATATGTAGGGGTATTGTTAAATTTATATGAGGAACATTTAGATCATTATGATAGTTATGAAAATTATAAAACAGCTAAAAAACAAATATATTTACACCAATCTTATAGTGATGAGGCAATTATTAATTATGATTTAAAAGATGAAATAGAAGATAGAGAAAATATAACATGGATAAATAAAGATATATATGCAAAGGGTAAAACTCTTATTAATCCATATGATAGTGTTGAACTAGAAAGTACTAATTTAATTGGTAGTCATAATATGAGTAATCTTTCAGTGGTTTATTACATAACTCATGTTTTATACGGTGTTACTAATAAAGATTTTATAGAAGTTATAAAGAATTTTAATCCATTACCTCATAGATTAGAAATAGTAGGGGATTTTAATGGAATTACTTATGTAAATGATTCTATTTCTACTATTGGTCAATCTACTATACAAGCTATAAAAGGACTAAAAAATGTTAATACTGTTTTAATAGGTGGTTATGAAAGAAATATTGATTATACTGATTTAATTGAATTTTTAAAGACTTCTAATATTGAAAATATTATTTTAATGTATGATACAGGCAAAAGAATATTTAGAGAATTAATAGATATAAACTCAACAGTTTATTACGAAAAAAATTTATATGATGCAATGAAACTTGCAAAAAGAGTAACTAAAAGAGATACAACTTGTTTACTTTCTCCAGCAGCAGCTAGTTATAATGATTTTAAGAATTTTGAAGAAAGAGGAAATGAGTTTAAAAGGTTGGCAAGGATAATTTAATGAATAATTATAATATTATAAATATTTTAAAAGAAGATGTATTTGATAATGGTTTAAATCCTTTGTTAAATATAGCTATTTTAAGTAATGAGTTAAATAATAAACAAATTAAAGAATTATTAAAAACAGATTTATATTTATCATACAGTGAGGATAAATGTGTTTTAAATGCGGTTGATAGAATAAAACTTGCAAAGGAAAATAATGAAAAAATATTTATTGCAGGAGATTATGATGCTGATGGAATATGTGGCACAAGTATTATGAAAGATGCATTAGATATTTATGGAGTTGAATGTGGCTTTTATATTCCTGATAGATTTAATGAAGGATATGGTTTAAATGAGAATAGGGTATATCAAGCATATGAAAAGGGATATTCTTTAATTGTTACTGTAGATAATGGTGTTAGTGCATATGATGCAATAAATTTAGCTAAATCTTTAGGGATGGATGTTATAGTAACTGACCATCATGTAATTGATGGTGAAACTAATGCTGATGTTGTTGTTCATCCTGATTATATGGATGAAAAATTTAATGGTTTATGTGGTGCTGGAGTTGCTTTGCAAATTTCTAGAGTATTAATTGGTAATAATGATTATCATACTGCTCTATCATGTATTGCAACAATTGGAGATATGGTTCCTTTATGGAATGAGAATAGAAACATTGTAAAACATGGTTTACGCATTATTAATGAACATAAATATAAAGAAATAGATATGTTACTTGATGATATTAAAGAGGTTAATGAAACTGATATTGCATTTAAGATTGTACCTAAATTAAATGCAATGGGAAGACTTCCAGAAGAAGGAAATCCTAATAATATTGTTAGATATTATTTTTTAGGTGATAATATTTCAAATAAAATTTTTATGAAAAACAATATAAATAATACAAATAAAAAAAGACAAGATAAAAGTAATAAAATGTTTAATCATGCGATTAACTTAATAGAAGACAAGCCCTTCATAGTTATTAAAGATAAGTTTTTTAATGAAGGCATTGTTGGTTTAGTTGCTGGTAAATTATCTAATCAACACAATAAACCATCAATAGTTTTTACTGAAAAAGAAGGTGTGTTAAAAGGTAGTGGAAGAAGTATTAAAGGATTTGATTTACAAGATTTTTTAAATAATATTTTTGATAAATATCTTAGTTTTGGGGGACATAGTCAAGCTGTTGGTTTATCAATAAATGTTGATGATTATGATGAGTTTATTAATACAATATATGAAGAATATAATCAAATTGAGATTGAAGAAGTTAAAGAAACTGCATATTTAATTGATGAAAATAAAATTAGTGTTGATAATGTTGAAAAGCTTTATTATTTAAGTCCTTATGGACAAGGATTTAAAATGCCTGAGTTTGCGGTTGAAAACTTTAATGTTAAAAGTTTTAGCGTATTAAAAGGTTTATATCCAAAATATATATTGGATAATTTTGAAGCTATTTCATTTAGTAATAATAAAATAATTGATAAACCTAAAATGTTAATTGGTAATTTATCAATTAATACTTTTAGAAATATTTCTAAAGTTTCTATGATTATTAAAGATATAGAATAATTAAAGCTAATATTGTATAATATTTATATTGTTTAGGAGGCGAATATGGACTTAAAAAAATATATTGCAAGTATACAAGATTTTCCTCAAGAAGGAGTTTTATTTAGAGATATTACACCTTTAATGGCTGATGGAAAAGCTTTTAGGTATGCGACAATTTTAATAGAAGAATTTGCTAGGGAAAAAAATGTTGATGTTATAGTAGGACCTGAAAGTAGAGGATTTATATTTGGCTGTCCTGTAGCATGTAGTCTTAATGTAGGATTTATTCCTGTTAGAAAACCAGGGAAACTTCCTAGAGAGACTATTAGTTGTAAATATGACTTAGAATATGGTACTAATGAATTACATATGCATGCAGATTCTATTAAACCAAATCAAAGAGTAATGATAGTTGATGATTTACTAGCGACTGGTGGAACTGTAAAAGCAACAATTAATCTTGTTGAAAAAATGGGTGGAATAGTTGTTGGTTGTGCGTTTCTGATTGAACTTTCAGAATTAAATGGTAGAGAAGTACTAGAAGGATACGATATTAAATCAATAATTACTTATTAAACCGAAGAATGACTTCGGTTTTTATGAAAAGGAGGTGTACAAAATGGCTGTATATTTAAAAATTGGAGCACAAGATGTCTTAGATGAAGCAAAAAAATATTTGAAAAAACCTGAAAATATAAATCTTATTAAAAAAGCTTTGAATTACGCAAATGAGCATCATGGCGGTCAATTTAGAAGAAGCGGAGAACCATTTATTGTACATCTTTGGAATGTTGGTTATATTTTAGCAACGTTAAGAGTTGGTCCTAAAACAATTGCGGCTGGGTTATTACATGATGTTATTGAAGATTGTGGTGTATCTAAGGAACAATTAACCTTAGATTTTGATAGTGAAATTGCTGAACTTGTTGAAAGTGTTACTAAGATAGGTAATTTACAGTTTAAAGATCCTAAAGAGTATCAAGCCGCAAATCATAGAAAAATTTTTATAGCTATGGCTAAGGATGTTAGAGTTATCATAATTAAGTTAGTAGATAGATTACATAATATGAGAACTTTACAGTTTATGGCTGAAGATAAACAAAAGATTATTGCAAGTGAAACACTTGATGTTTATGCACCAATAGCTCATAGATTAGGTATTAGTGAAATAAAAAATGAACTTGAAGACTTGAGTTTTTTATATTTAAATCCTATTGATTATCGTCGAATCGCTCAATTAGTTGAAGCAAAAAAGAGCGAAAGAGATGCAATGGTTAAGAATATGATTGAAAACATCAGTGTTATTCTAAGTGAAAACAATCTTAAATTTAGAATATTTGGAAGAAGTAAACATCTTTATAGTATTTATAGAAAGATGATTCAACAAAATAAGAGATTTGATGAGATTTTAGATTTGCTTGCACTTAGAGTAGTTACTGAAACTGAATTAAATTGTTATGAAATTTTAGGTTATATTCATGCGGAGTATACTCCAATTCCAGGAAGATTAAAGGATTATATTGCAATGCCTAAAGTTAATATGTATCAATCATTACATACAACAATAGTTGGTGATCAAGGAAGTATTTTTGAGATACAAATTAGAACTGAAGAAATGGATAGGGTTGCTGAAAGAGGTATTGCGGCTCATTGGCATTATAAAGAAGGATCTAAATATGACCCTAATAAAGAACAAAAGGAAATAGAAGAAAGACTTAGTTGGTTTAAGGATTTTACTACTTATACAGGAGAAAGTGAAAATCAAAACCCAACTGATTATATGGAAACTCTTACTAGAGATATCTTTGAAGCAAATGTTTATGTTATGACACCAAAAGGTAAGGTTATTGATTTGCCTAATGGTTCTACACCAATTGATTTTGCATATAGAATACATACTGATGTAGGACATTCTGCAGTTGGTTCAATTGTAAATGATGCTTTAGTTCCTTTAAATACAGTGCTTAAAACAGGTGATGTTGTACAAATTAAAACCACAAAACAAATAACAGGACCTAGTGAAGATTGGTTAAAATTTGTTAAAACAAATCAAGCAAAAAATAAAATTAAAAACTTTTTAGCAAAGAAAGAAACTGAAAAAAGGCAAGAAAAAGTTGAAGTTGGAGAAAAGATGCTTGCTGATGAACTTAAGAAGCGTGGTTTTGATGTAAAAGAATATTTTGATAAGAAGAAATTAGAACAAATATATAATCAATTTCAAGTAGATAACTATACTGATTTAATGTATGGAATTGCGGTTAAATCAATAAATCAAACTAATGTAGTTGAAAAGCTTACTAATCAAAAAAGACCTATTATGGATTCTGAATTTATTAGTAAGATAGTAAATAAAGATCGAAGAAAAAAACAGACAACATCTAATGTAGGCCTAAAGGTAGAAGGTATTGATTCAATGATGATGTCTTTAGCTCAATGTTGTTTACCTGTTTATGGAGATGAAATTATAGGTTATATTTCAAAAGGTAAGGGTGTTAAGGTTCATAGAACTAATTGTCCTAATATTCAAAATATGAAAAAAAGATTAATTGATGTTGAGTGGGATGAAACTGTTAAGGATATTAAATATGATGCCTATGTAATAGTTATTTCTAGAGATAGAAACTTCTTACTTACAGATATAGTTACTGTAGTATCTCAATTTAAAGGAAGCATAAAAGAAATAAATTCTGTAGTTAATCAAGAAGAGTTAAGTACTACAACTAAAATGACTATTCAAGTTGGAGATAATGAACATTTAAAGTTGATTTGTGCCAATCTAAGAAAAGTTGATAGTGTTATTAGTGTTGAAAGAATGTTTATTTAGCTTTATAATTGATGTAAATTCTATGAAAAAGAAGCTTATTAATATATTATTTTAGAGAGCTAGTGTGTGGTGAAAATTAGCATAATGATTTATAAGTTGACACTTTGGAGAAGTTATTTTGAATTAGTAGAAATAATCGTGTACTGCGTTAAAGTATTGAGTGCATCGTTTGATGAATTAAGGTGGTATCGCGCTAAGGCGTCCTTATAGGACGTTTTTATTTGTAATAGGGAGGTAAAAAATGAGTTATCAAGCACCTAGAGGAACACAAGATATTTATGGTGAAGATGTTTTAAATTGGCGAAGTGTAGAAGAAAAAATATATAAATTGTGTAATTTATATGGATATGAAGAGATTAGAACACCTATTTTCGAAGATACAAAAGTATTTAAAAGAGAAAATGATAGTTCTGACATGGTTAATAAAGAAATGTACACTTTTACAATGGGAAGAGATAGTTTTACTTTAAGACCTGAAGGTACTGCAGGAGTTATAAGATCTTTTGTACAAAACAAATTTTATGGTTCTTTAGAAATGCCTGCTAAATTATTTTATATGGGTCCTATGTTTAGACACGAAAGGCCTCAAAAGGGAAGATTTAGACAATTCCATCAATTTGGGATTGAAAATATAGGTATTAAAAATCCTTTAGCTGATGCTGAGGTTATTGCTTTAGGTTATAACCTATTAAAGCAAGTTGGTATTAAACAGTTATCTGTATTAATTAATACACTTGGTGATGAAGAGTCTAGAAATAAATATAAGGATGATTTGAGAAAACATTTTGAAAAAGGAATAGATGAATTATGTCCTGATTGTAAAAGGAGATTAGAACAAAATCCTTTAAGAATACTTGACTGTAAGGTAGATTTTGATAAGGAAGTTGTTAAGAGTGCACCTTTAATTGATGATAGTTTAAATAAGGAAAGTAAAGATTATTTTGATAAAGTTTTAAAAGCTTTAGAAAGTTTAAATATTCCTTATGTAATAGAAAATAGACTTGTAAGAGGACTTGATTATTATACTGATACAGTATTTGAAGTTGTTTCAACTCATCCTGAATCAGGATCTCAATCTACTGTATTTGGTGGAGGAAGATATGACAACCTTGTAAGTTATTTCAAAGGACCTGAATTATCTGGAGTTGGTTTTGCGGTTGGTTTAGAAAGATTATTACTATTTGCACAACTTGAAGGTATTAAATTGCATAAAGAAAATGAGCTAGATGTTTATGTAATTAGTTTAGGCGATGTAAAAGATAAACCTTTAAAAATTGGACAGATATGTAGAGATGCAGGTTATAGTTGTGAGGTGAATATGGTTGAAAGATCCATAAAATCACAGTTTAAATCAGTTGATAGAAGAAACTCTAAAGTTGTAATTATTATTGGAGAAGATGAAGTAAATAATAATGTTGTAAATATAAAAGATATAAAAACGCAAAATCAAGTTACAGTTAATGATGTTGATATAATAAAACAATTAGAAGAATTTATAGGGAGAAGATAAAAATGAAAAGAACATGTACTAATGGAAGTCTAAGAATAGAAGATGTTGGAAAAGAAGTTACTTTAGTTGGATGGGTTAGTAAAAGAAGAAATTTTGGCTCTTTAGTTTTTATTGATTTAAGAGATTATACAGGTATTACTCAACTTATTTTTGATGAGTCAATGGAAGATAAAGTAAAAGATGTTAGAAATGAATATGTTTTAGAAGTAAAAGGAAAAGTATTTGAAAGACAAGATAAAAACCCTAAATTAAAAACTGGGGATATTGAAATTAGATGTACTGATGTAAAAATAATAAATAAATCTAAAACAACACCAATGTTAATTCAAGATAAAACAGATGCTTTAGAAGATACTAGACTTAAATATAGATATTTAGATTTAAGAAGAAATGTTCTTCAAGAAAATTTAAGATTAAGACATGAAGTATGTTTAATTACAAGAAACCATTTATCAAAACAAGGTTTTATAGAAGTTGAAACACCTATTTTATGTAAATCTACACCAGAAGGGGCTAGGGATTATTTAGTGCCTAGTAGAATATATAAAGGACATTTTTATGCTTTACCTCAATCTCCACAAATATATAAGCAACTATTAATGATTGGTGGAGTAGACAAATATTTTCAAATTGCTAGATGTTTTAGAGATGAGGATTTAAGAGCGGATAGACAACCTGAATTCACTCAAATAGACCTTGAAATGTCTTTTGTAGAGGAAGAAGATGTTTGGAATGTAGTTGAATCTTTAATGTTTAAAATATTTAAAGAAATTAAAAATATTGACTTAAAACCTTTTAGAAGAATGACATTTGATGAGTGTATTAGAAGATATGGTACAGATAAACCAGATTTAAGATTTTCTATGGAATTAAATAATATAACGGAAGTATTTAAAGATACAGAATTTGTGATTTTTAAAAATGTTTATGAATCAAATGGAAAGATTAATTGTTTAATAGTTAAAGATAAAGCAAATAATTATTCTAGAAAAAACCTAGATAAATTACAAGATTTTGTGAAAGTGTATGGTGCAAAAGCATTGTCATATTTAAAAGTAGATAATGATGTAATAACTGGTAGTATTGCAAAGGTTATTAGTGACAAAGAAAAAGAAGATTTAAGAAAATTATTAAATCTTGAAAATAATGATTTAGTTTTAATAGTAGCTGCTGAAGATGATGTATCTAATATTGCATTAGGCGCTTTAAGAAACAAGCTTGGTAAAGAATTAGGATTAATTGATAAAAATAAATTTGAATTTTTATGGGTAACTGATTTTCCAATGTTTGAATATTCTAAAGAAGAAGATAGATATGTGGCAGCGCATCATCCATTTACATCTATTAAAGAAGAATATGTTGATAAATTATTTACTGATCCAACTAGTGTTTATTCTAGAGCTTATGATTTAGTTTTAAATGGCTATGAATTACTAAGTGGATCTATAAGAATACATGAACAAGAATTACAAGCAAAAGTATTTAAAGCTTTAGGAATTAGTGATGAAGATGCTAAGAAAAGATTTGGATTTTTCTTAGAGGCATTTAATTATGGTACACCTCCTCATGGTGGAGTAGGAATTGGACTTGAAAGATTAATCATGATTCTTGCGGGAACAGAAAATATTAGAGATGTTGTTGCATTCCCTAAAACATCAAATGCTGCTGATCTTATGAGTGAAGCGCCAGATGTTGTTGATGAAAGTCAACTTAATGAATTAGGCATTAAACTTAAATAAATATTAATTGATATGGTATAATAAAATCACCAAAAGGGATCAATATATTTCCTACACTTTGATATACGGGAAGAAGTAGTTATGTTTTTGTGTTGAACACCTGATTTTATTAGGAATCCTGATAAGATATACACGAATCCCACCTAGACATACTAGGGACATATCAACCCTTTTGGCTTTTTTTCTTGTAATGAAGTATAAAAAAAGATAGAATAATTAATTAGATAGGTGGTGTAGTATGACTCAATTTTGGTCTTCAGTATTATATTTTGTATTAGGTATAGTAGTAGGTGGAGGATTAGGTTTTTATTTCACTAAGAAATATATGGAAAAACAATTGAAGGAAAATCCTCCAATCAATGAAAAAATGATTAGAGCTATGTTTTTACAAATGGGTAGAAAACCATCAGAAGCTCAAATTAGACAAATTATGAAATCTATGGGGCTATAACCTTTATAAATGGTATCTAGAATTAAAAAAAGTTTTGTTTTTTTAGTGTTTATTGCTTTATTGATAATTGGATTTATTGGTGGAAATTTATTTTTTCAAGGTCAAGAAAGATATGAAGAAGCAATAGCTGAAAAACCAATAGAAGAAGCGGTAAATGAAATAATTAGTAAGGAATATTTCGTATCTTACGAAGAAATCGATAAAGACTTTCTTAATGCTTTAGTATCTATAGAAGATCATAGGTTTTTTGAAAGAAAAGGTATCGATTTTTATTCTATTGGTAGAGCTTTTGTGTCTAATTTAATTTCTGGTAAAGTTTCTCAAGGTGGAAGTACAATAACTCAACAACTTGCAAAAAACATTTATTTTTCTCATAGTAAATCTATTACTAGAAAATTTGCGGAGATATTTTTTGTATATGAATTTGAAGAATTATATAGTAAAGAAGAAATCTTAGCTATGTATGCTAATATTATTTATTATGGTGATGGTTATACAGGAATAAGAGCTGCTAGTAAGGGATATTTTAATAAGGAACCAAATGATTTAAGTCTTTATGAGGCAAGTATACTTGCAGGACTTCCACAGGCTCCTTCAATTTATCAATTAAGTAAGGGTTATAATGAAATTAACAAAAGGCAAAAAGCTGTTTTAGAATCAATGGTTAAAAACAAATATATTACAAAAGATGAAATGGAAGAAACATTAAAATTACAGCCAAAATAGTAATATTGTTGATAGAATAAATATATGAAGAAATTTATATATTTATTTTTTATTTTAATAAGTGTTTTTGCATATATTTTTTTAAATAAAGAAGAAACAATTATTTTAAAAGAATCTATATATAAGGAAAGAGAAGTAATAAAAGAAAAGGAATTAACTGTTTTTAATGAGAGAAAAAGCATTAATGAAGATTATATTGGAGAAATTATAATTGAGGATTTAATTAGTGAATATGTAGTTCAAACAGTTGATAATGAATTTTATTTAAAACATGATTTTTATAAAAATGAGTTTTCTCAAGGAAGTGTTTTTTTAGATTATAGAAATAGCTTAGATGATCAAAATCTAATAATATATGGTCATTATGTATATAAGGATGAAACTGCAAAGTTTTCGTTGTTACATTTATTAAAAGAAGAAGAAAATTATGAAAAATATAAGAATATAAAATTGGATTTAGGTTATGAAGTTAGAGAGTATGTTGTTAGTAAGGTGTACTATTATGTTATGGATAGTGATAAATTAATATATTTTCTTACAAATTATTCTGATGAAGATTTAAGTAGTTATATAAGTAGTGTTGATGAAGTTAAATTTTATGATACTGGTGTTGAAATAGGTACTGGTGATAAATTTCTTACACTTCAAACATGTGTAAGAAACAAAAATGATTTAAGATTAATAATATTAGCAAAGGAGATAGGAAAATGAAGGAACTTGTAGATAAAAAAGGATTATCTAGATCTCTTGCAAGAATTGCACATGAGATAATTGAGAAAAATAAAGGTGTAAAAGATGTTGTTTTAATAGGTATTAAAACAAGAGGAGTTTATCTTGCAAAAAGATTATGTAGTTTCATAGAAGAATTTGAAGGTGTTAAGGTACCTTGCACTGGCATTGATATTTCATATTGGAGAGATGATATTAAACGTGAAATAGTTGATATACCTAAATTGGATATTGATGTTGAAGATAAAATAGTTGTACTTGTTGATGATGTATTAAATACAGGTAGGACTGTTAGAGCAGCAATGGAAGGAATATTAGATAGTGGAAGAGCTAAAGAAATACATTTGGCAGTTCTTGTAGATAGGGGACACAGACAACTTCCTATTAGACCTGATCATGTAGGCAAAAACATACCTACTTCTACTAGTGAAAACATTATTGTAAAACTTGAAGAATGTGATGATGGTGAAGGAGTTTATATAAAATAGTGAAAGTATTATCCACAAAAATATTAAGTTTTTATAAATGGCAATCAATGATTGATGAAAATCAAATTATAGGAGAGATTCCTAGTAATAAGAAAATTTATAAAAGAACATTTGATATAGCATGGCCTAGTGCTTTAGAAAGTATATCTATGTCTTTAATTGGTGCTATAGATATGATGATGGTTGGAAATTTAGGGGCTAAAGCAATTGCTTCTGTAGGAATAAGTACTCAGCCTAAATTTATTATTATGGCACCTATTATGGCTTTAAATATTGCGGTTACTGTTCTTGTTTCAAGACGAAAAGGAGAAGGTAATAGAAAAGCAGCTAATGAATATTTATTAACTGCATGGTTTATTAGTGGTGTTTTATCAATATTGCTTTCAGTATTGGGAATAATATTTGCAAGAGACTTATTAACTTTTGCAGGGGCAAGATTTGATTATATTGATACAGCTATGGATTATTTTAGAATAATAATGGTTGGAAATATATTTTATTGTATGGCTTTAACTATTAGTTCAGCGCAAAGAGGAGTTGGTTTAACAAAGATATCACTAAGAATTAATTTAGCCGCAAATTTAGTTAACTTAGTGATGAATGCAATGTTAATAAATGGATTATTGTTTTTTCCAAGATTAGAAATAAAAGGAGCAGCTATAGCAACTGCTATAGGTAATTTTGTGGCATTTGTTATTGCTTTGAAGTCAATTAGTAATTCAGATGAATATTTAGCTTTTGATTATGGTGGTAAAATTATAGATTTTAAAGCAATGAAAGATATATTTAATATTGCTTCAACATCAATAGTTGAACAAGTGTTTTTAAGAATTGGATTTTTTATGTATGCAAAAAGTGTTGCTGGTTTAGGTACAGTAGCATTTGCGGCTCATCAAGTTACTATGAATGTAATGCATATTTCTTTTTCTATAGGAGATGGATTATCTGTGGCTACTAGTTCTTTAGTAGGTCAAAGTTTAGGATCTAAAAGAGGGGATATGGCTATTATTCATGGAATAGTTAGTCAAAGAATTGGGTTTACAATTGCAATAACTGTTTCAATATTAATTACTGTATTTAAAGTTCCAATACTTCATTTATTTACTAATGATTTAGAAGTTATTAAAACTGCTTTTATACCAATGGGTATTTTAGCAATTTGTATTTTATTTCAAATTCCACAGGTTATCACAATTGGTTCTTTAAGAGGAGCTGGAGATGTAAAGTTTGTAGCAGTATTAATGTTTATTAGTGTTACTACTTTAAGACCATTTTTAGCTTATTTACTTAGTTATCCTATGGGACTAGGTTTAACAGGTGCTTGGCTTTCTGTTTTATTTGATCAATTTACTAGAAGTTATATAAGTACTAATAGATTTAAAAAAGCTGAGTGGATTAAAATTAAAATTTAATGTTTTTAAAACAATGTAGAAAAAACGCTTACATTGTACTATAATGATAAGAGAAATCAACAGGAGGAATATATGAGTAAAACTAAGAAAGTTTATCAATCAATGGATGGAAATACCGCAACGGCTCATGCATCATATGCATTTACTGAAGTAGCGGCTATTTATCCTATCACCCCAAGTTCACCAATGGCTGAAGTTGTTGACGAATGGGCTTCTGCAGGACGTAAAAACGTTTTCGATTCGATTGTAAAAGTAATCGAAATGCAATCAGAAGGTGGAGCAGCAGGGGCAGTTCATGGTGCACTTCAAGGAGGTACTTTAGCTACAACATTTACGGCTTCACAAGGATTATTATTAATGATTCCAAATCTATACAAATGGCAAGGTGAATTATTACCGGGAGTAGTTCATGTAGCAGCTCGTGCACTTGCAACTCGTGCATTAAATATCTTTGGAGATCACCAAGACGTTTATGCAGCAAGACAAACAGGTGTTCCAATGATTTGTTCACATTCTGTTCAAGAATGTATGGATTTAGCTGGCGTTGCTCACTTATCAGCAATAAAAGCCAGTGTTCCATTTATTCATTTCTTTGATGGTTTTAGAACATCTCATGAAGTTCAAAAGATTGAAGTTATGGATCATGAATACTTAAAGAGTCTAATTGACGAAGAAAAATTAGCAGAATTTAAAGCGAGAGCTTTAAACCCACACACAAACCCAGTTACTCGTGGTGGCGCTGAAAATGATGACGTTTATTTCCAAGGACGTGAGTCTCAAAATAAACATTATGAAGCAGTAGTTGGTGTTGTTGAAGAATATATGAAGAAAATCAGCGATCACACAGGGCGTAAATATGCTCCATTTACATATTATGGTGCTGCAGATGCTGAAAGAATCATTATTGCAATGGGTTCTGTAACAGAAACTATTATTGAAACTGTAGATCAGTTAACTGAAGCTGGTGAAAAAGTAGGATTAATTAAAGTTCATTTATATCGTCCTTTCTCAGTAGAACATATAAAAGGAGTATTACCTGCATCAGTTAAGAAAATTGCAGTTCTTGATAGAACAAAAGAAACTGGTACTAGAGAACCATTATATCTAGATGTATTATATGCACTAAAAGACATTGAAGGTTTAACTATTACTGGTGGACGTTATGGATTAGGTTCTAAAGATACTAATGTAGCAGCAATTAATGGTGTATTTGAAGAATTAAAGAAAGATTCTCCAAAACCTGAATTTACAATTGGTATTAATGATGATTTAACTAATCTATCACTTGATCCAGTTCCGTTAAAGAAAAATGACAGCTATACATCATGCTTGTTCTATGGACTTGGTTCTGATGGTACTGTTTCAGCAAATAAGAATACTATTAAAATTATCGGTGATAATACTGATTTATATTCTCAAGCTTACTTTGCTTATGACTCAAAGAAAGCTGGAGGAGTTACACGTTCTCACTTACGTTTTGGAAAAGAACCAATTCGTTCAACATATTATATTGATCAAGCAGACTTTATTTCTTGCTCATTAGATTCATATGTATTTAAATATGACATGGTTAAGAACTTAGCCGAAGGAGGAACATTCTTATTAAATACTACATTTAAAGCTGAAGAACTTGCTGATCATTTACCAAATAGAATGCTTGCTGGTTTAGCAGAGAAAAAAGCAAAACTTTATATTATTGATGCTACTGATATAGCTGAAAAAATTGGAATGGGAAGAAGAACAAATACAATTCTTCAATCAGCATTCTTTGCATTAAATACACAAATCATGCCATATGATGAAGCTGTTGTTTTAATGAAGGATATGGCTAAGAAATCTTATGGTAGTAAAGGTGAAAAGGTTGTTGAATTAAACTACAAAGCTATCGATTCAGGTAAAGATGGATTAGTAGAAGTAGAAGTTCTTGCTGAATGGGCTGATTTACCATATCAAGCAGTAAGAGAAAAGACTGATGATGAATATTTTGAAGCTCAAGTTGTTACGATGAATGAACTTGAAGGATATGATTTACCAGTTAGTCATTTCACTGAATATGGACTATTAGATGGTTCTATGAGAAATAATGTTGCATTTATGGAAAAGAGAACTATTGCAACACAAGTTCCAGTATGGAATCCAGACAATTGTATCCAATGTGGTTTCTGTTCATTTGTTTGTCCTCATGCTACAATTAGACAATTCTTATTAACAGAAGAAGAAATTAAAGCTGCACCTATGGAATTCACAACAAAGAAAGCTATGGGTAAAGATGTTGGAGATTTACAATATAGAATTCAAGTTTCACCTGCAAACTGTGTAGGTTGTGGAGTGTGTGTTGAAGAGTGTCCAGGAATGCGTGGAAATAAAGCATTAGTTATGACTGACATTAATGTTGCACTAGAACAAGAGCCACTAGCTGATTATCTATATAAAGAAGTTGAATATAAGACTGATTACTTCTCAACAAGTACAGTTAAGGGTTCTCAATTCTTAATGCCTTACTTTGAAGTATCTGGAGCATGTCCAGGATGTGGAGAAACACCATATTACAAATTAGTATCTCAATTATTTGGTAGAGATATGCTTGTAGCTAACGCTACTGGATGTTCAAGTATTTATTGTGGTTCTACTCCATCAACACCATTTGTTACAGATAAAAATGGTGAAGGTGTTGCATGGGCTAACTCATTATTTGAAGATAATGCTGAATATGGATTTGGTATGGCAATAGCACAAAGCTATAAAGAATCTAGAATTCTAGATATTATGGAAAACACAATGAACGATGTTGAACCTGCATTAAAAGAAGCATTTGAAGCTTATATTGCAGCAGGAGATGATCGTGATAAACAACGTGCAGTAAAAGATGCAATTGTTAAGGGTGTTGATGCAAGTGCTAATGAAGCTGTTAAAGAATTAAAGAAATACGAAAGAGATTTAGTTGGTAAGTCTGTTTGGATCGTTGGTGGAGACGGATGGGCTTATGACATTGGATATGGTGGATTAGACCATGTATTAGCTAATAGCATGAATGTAAATGTATTAGTATTAGATACAGAAGTTTATTCAAATACTGGTGGTCAATCTTCTAAATCATCTCAAGCAGCATCAATCGCTAAATTTGCGGCTGGTGGTAAAGCAGAAGCTAAGAAAGATTTAGGACAAATTGCAATGGCTTATGGTCATGTATATGTTGCTTCAATTTCAATGGGTGCTGACAGAGGTCAAACTATTAAGGCACTTCAAGAAGCTGAAAGCTACAATGGTCCTTCACTAATTATTGCTTACTCTCCATGTGCAGAACATGGTATTAGAGGTGGATTAGCTAAGCATCAAAAAGTACAAAAAGCTGCTGTTGAATGTGGTTATACTACTCTATATCGTTTCGATCCTAGAAATGATAAACCACTAACTATTGACTCTAAAGAACCTAATTGGGATAAATTTAATGATTTCTTAATGAATGAAAATAGATATGCTCGTTTAGTTAGATTAAGGGGTCAAGATGAAGCAAGCGCAATGTATGCTAAGACATTAAAAGATGCTAAGAAGAGATACAATAGATTAGTTGCTCTTTCTAAAGAAGGTACTGAAGAATAAAAATATATAAGAGGTATGGTTAATTCCATACCTTTTTTATTTTGTTATACTATTTATATGGAAAAGATTATTGAAAAAATATTAGAAATTGATAAAGAAGTAGTACTTGTTTCTATTGATGGAAGATGTGCTTCTGGAAAAACAACTCTTGCAAGAAAGATTAGTCAAATAATTGATTGTAATGTTTTTCATATGGATGATTTCTTTTTACAAAAACATCAAAGAGAAAGACATACAATACCTGGAGAAAATGTTGATTATGAAAGATTTTTAGAAGAAGTATTAATTCCTTTAACATTAAAAAAAGATGTATATTATAGAGCTTTTGATTGTAAAGATATGAAAATAAAAGAAGGTTCATTAATTAAATTTAAAAAAATTAATATTATTGAAGGGGTTTACTCTAATAATATTAATTTGACTAATTATTATGATTATAAGATATTTTTAGATGTTAATAGTGATATCCAAATGGAAAGGATTATGAAAAGAAATACTAATCACAATGACTTTAAAAATAAATGGATACCATTAGAAGAAAAATATTTTAAAGAGTTTAATATTAAAAATAAATGTGATTTAATAATTGATACTAGTGATTCCTTCGTGTTTTAATAATATTTCTTTTTTATCTAAATCTCCAGCATAGCCAGTAAGAGTATTATTACTTCCAATTATTCTATGACAAGGAATAATAATAGGTATTGGATTTTTTGAAACTGCTTGTCCTATAGCTATGGAAGCTGTTTTTTTGTTGTATTTTATTTCATATAATTCTTTAATATCTTTATAAGTTTTAATAGTTCCATATTTTACATTTAATAATAATTTCCATACATTTTGTTGGTATTCAGTACCATAAGGATTTAATTTAATTTCTAATTTTATTTCTTTGTTGTTAAAATAATTATTTAAATAATTTGCAGTTATATTAGTTATTTTATTAGGGTTTTCTTTTGTGTATTTTATTTGGTTATCAAAAAGAATAGCATTTAAATAATTGTTATCAGCTAATATAGTTAAAGTACCTATTATTGAATTGTAAAACTGTATATATTTCATACAATTATTATATATTTGTTTATGTTTGAAATACAAAAGTTGTAGTAAAATTATTGTTGTGCTAGGAGGATTTACCTTGAAAGTATTATTATATTTTGAAAGTGAAGAATTAATTAAAACCTCTGGTATTGGAAGAGCTTTTAAACATCAAAAAATGGCTCTTTCTTTGGCAGGTGTACAATATACTACTGATTCATGGTCTGAAGATTATGACATACTACATATAAACACCTATGGTTTAAACAGTGACATGATGATTGCAAAGGCAAGAACTTTAAACAAAAAAATTATTTATCACGCACATTCTACAGAAGAAGATTTTAAAAATTCTTTTGTATTATCTAATCAAATAGCACCAATATTTAAAAAAAGAATTGTTTCTTTATATAGTAAAGCTGATGCAATTATCACTCCAACACCTTATTCGAAAAAACTATTAGAATCTTATAATATTAATTTACCAATATATTCAATTAGTAATGGTATTAATTTAGAAAGATTTAACTATGATGAAGAAAAAATAAAAGCTTATAGAAAATATTTTAGTTTAAGTGAAGATGATAAAATTATCTTATCAGTTGGACTATTTTTTGAAAGAAAAGGAATTTTAGATTTTTTTGAAGTCGCAAAAATGCTACCTGAATATAAGTTTATTTGGTTTGGTGATACACCTTTAATTAGTGTTCCAAAAAAGATTAGAGAAGCAGTTGAAAATGTTCCAAACAATGTATTACTTCCTGGATATGTAAAAGGGCCGATTATTGATGGAGCATATTTAGATGCTGAATGTTTCTTTTTTCCTTCATATGAAGAAACTGAAGGAATAGTAGTTTTAGAAGCTTTGGCAAGTAAACAACAGGTTTTAATAAGAGATATTGGAGTATTTGATCCTTGGCTAATTAATAAAGAAAATTGTTATAAAGGAAATAATAATTTAGAATTTGTAAATTTAATTAGAAAAATAGTTAATAAAGAAATTAAAGATACTAGAGAAGCAGGAAGAAAGGTAGCGGAAGATAGAAGTATTGAAGTAGTGGGGCAAGAGTTGAAAAAAGTTTATGAAGAAGTCTTAAGTTTCGGCAACTAGTTTGTTATATGTAATAATAGTATAATTATTGTATGAATTTGATTAAAAAGCTTTAAAAGTAAAGTTTTCAATTTTTTATAGTAATTGGTTTTTACTGTAATAATTTTATGGTTTATTTTAAATGATGCATTTAATTAATTATTAAATTTAATAAAATTAGCTAATATTTTTTGGATATTAATAATTGTTCTAATATCTATTTTAATTCAAAATGTAATATGCTTAATCTAAAATTACTTGCTAATTTATTTAATTCTCAATATAAATTAAGTCAAGGAATTCTCAATATGTTTATACCTATACTTAGAGTATATAGCGATACTGAGCTAATGTTTGTTATAATGTTTAAGGCACTGTTTAAATATGGTATTTGCAATTAATATCATGATTGTTTTGAAAATAGCAACATATTATTTAGTTATGTTACTTTAGAGAATCATATTTATGTAAAACAATATGGTACTATTTATGATTAAGAAGGTGATTAAATGAAAATAGGATTATTTACGGATACTTATCTTCCTGATATTAATGGTGTAGCAACAAGTATTAAAACTTTAGAAGATGAACTTGTAAAACTTGGTCATGAAGTTTATATAATAACCACAAAACCAGAATTTTCTAAATCAGAACTTAATGACAGAGTATTAAGATTACCTGGATTAGAACTTAAATTTTTGTATGGTTATGTTTTAGGAACTCCTTTTCAAATTAGTGCCTATAATATAATCAAGTCTTTAGAATTGGATATAATACATGCACATACTGAATTTAGTATTGGAATTTTTGCAAGAATATGTTCAAGACTTTTATCTATTCCTTTAATTAGTACATACCATACTACCTATGAGGATTATACACATTATGTTAATTTAATTAATTCGGATATTATTGATAATATGGCTAAAACTGTAGTTGCTAAACTTAGTAAGCTTTATGGTGATTCTAGTATCGAAGTTATTTCACCTAGTGAAAAAACTAAAGAAATGTTACTTAGATATGATATTAGAAGCGATATTCATGTAATACCTACTGGTTTAGATTTAAAAAGATTTAATGTAAATAATAGGGATATAAATAAGGTAAAAGAAATAAGAGATGAATATGGAATATTAGATGATGAATTATTTGTTATTTCATTAGGTAGAATTGCGGAAGAAAAAAGTATAGATATAATTATAGATGCTTTTAAGTATGTGAAAGAAGATAATATAAAAGCAAAATTATTAATTGTTGGTAGTGGTCCTGAAGAGGATAGTTTAAAAAAACAAGTTAAAGCTTTAAATTTAGAAGATTATGTAATATTTGCAGGAAAAAAACCTTCTGAGATTGTTCCTAGTTATTATTTAGCTTCTGATGTATTTGTATCAGCAAGTTTAACAGAAACTCAAGGGCTAACATTTATTGAAGCTTTAGCAAGTGGATTGCCTGTATTTGCAAGACCTGATGATGTATTAAATGAATTGGTTTTTGATGGAAAAACCGGATTTTATTTTAATACACCAAAAGAATTATCAGAAAAATTAAAAAAATATATTGAATTAAATGATGAAGAAAAAAATATTATTAAATATAATGCTGTTAATGTTGTTAAGCCTTTTAATAGCGAAGAGTTTGGTAAGAAAGTTTTAAATATTTATAAAATAGCAATTGCAAAATATAAAGAAATGTTTGTGATTGATGAAATTAGAGCTAAAGAAGATCATGTAAACATTATTGTAAAATCTCCTAATGGAGATGAACACAAATTAATTGTGACTAATGAGACTTATATAAATGAAGGCTTAAGAAAAGATCAAAAAATAAATCAAAACATTTTAGAAAAACTAAAAAAAGAAGAAATATTTGTTAAAGCTTATCAATCTTGTATAGGTAGGATTGCAAGAAGAGATAGAACTAGAAAAGAAATATATGATTGGATTAATAATAATTTCGATATTGAAATTAAAGATGTAAATGATATTATAAAAAAGCTTGAGGATAGAGGTTATATTGATGATTATAGATATGCAAAGTCTAATATAGAATCTATGAAACTATCTTTACAAGGTGAAAGAAGAATAATACAAAACTTAAAACGAAAAGGTATACCTTATGAAGTGATTCAGGAATTATTAGAAGACAGTGATCAAAATGAAGAATTGGAACATGCAATAAAGTGGGCTAATAAAGTTAAGGTTAGTATTAAAGATACATCAGTAGCAATGAAGAAAAACAAGCTTTATAAAAAAATGATGGTTCAAGGCTATAACCATGATATTATTTCTTTAGCTATGGATCATATAAGCTTTGTGGATGATGAAAATGTTGAAATTGATAACTTAAGAAAAGCTGCAATAAAAGCAAGGAAAAAATATGAAAAAAGATTTAAAGGTTCTAAGCTTAGAAATAATATGTTTAGATATCTATTTAGTATAGGTTATAGAACTGAAGATATATATGTTGTATTAGATGAAATGGAGTGGGATGATGAGTAAATTAATTGAGAACTTTGTTAGTAAGGATAGTATTAATCAACCATTGCTTATTAAGGGTGTTTTAAAAGGCGCTACTGATAAAGGAGCACCTTATTTAACTATCACATTACAAGATAAAAGTGGTAGTATTCATGCAAAACTTTGGAATGTAAGTAGTTCAGAAGAAGAAATCGCAAAAGTTGGTAAAGTGGTATTAATAACTGGAGATATTATAGAGTATAACAATGCTTTACAATTAAGAATTAGAAATATTAGTCCATTAGATCAAGAAAGTGTTAGTATGGATGATTTTGTGATGACAGCTGATATTTCTAAAGAAGCTTTAAAAAAGAAAATTAATACTGCAATTTCTTCTATAAATAATATTAACTATAGAAATATGGTTATTAAAATTTATGAAACAATTGGTGATGATTTTTATGATTATCCAGCTGCAGCTAGAATACATCATAGTTTTTTAGGAGGATTAGCTGTTCATATTACTGATATGGTTAAACTTGGTAATGTAATCTGTGAACTATATCCTCAATTAAATAGAGATTTATTAATTGCTGGTATTTTAACTCATGATATTGGTAAAATGATTGAATTTAGTGGTCCTATAACTACTGAATATACATTAGAAGGCAAGCTTACAGGACATATTTCTATAATGCATGGAAAACTTATGGAAGTATCAAAAGAGTTAAATATTGAAGATAGTGAAGAAGCTATTTTATTAAGACACATGGTATTAAGTCATCATGGTCAATATGAATACGGTTCTCCTGTTTTACCACAATTACAAGAGGCTGAAGTACTTTATATTATTGATAATTTAGATGCGAGATTAAATACTCTTGAAACAGCATTAAAACAAACAAAACCTGGTTTTTTTACTCCTAGAATATTTTCATTAGAAAATAGATCGTTTTATAAACCTAAAAAGTAGGATAGTTTAAGACAGCAGTTTTATTTATTGGGTTATTATCATTTTTAATTTTAATTATTGTTTCTAAAAATATGCTTGAAAATTGACCTATAATTAAATCATTTGTTGTACCATTTAGAACAAAAAATTAATGTATTAACTTTATATTTGTATATAAAATTTAATAATTTAATAAATTAATCAATTTATCCTTAAAAATAAAAAGAGTATTTGGTTTAAAGAGTTTTTTGAAATAATAACTGGATAAAAAGGAAGGATGGTTTCTTGAAATTAATTATATTTAATGTTTTATTTTATATACTTGGTATATTATTTGTAATTTATGGTTTAATTATTAAATTTGTAGCTTCTGGAACTAGATTCTATTTAATTTGGTTTCTAATAGCATTATTAAGTTTTTGTTTTCAAATTTTTATAAATAAAAATATTTATAAAAAAATGCCAAAATCATTAAAGAATACTTTAATAGTTTTTTTATCTTTTTTTCTTATATTATTTATTGTTGTAGAGATGTTTATCTTTTCTGGTTTTAAGCAAACAGAAATTGATAATTTAGATTATATTATAATTTTGGGTGCTCAAGTTAAAGAAGATGGTCCTAGTGTAGTTTTACGTTATCGATTAGATAAGGCTATAGAATATTTAAATAATAACCCTGAAACTAAATGTATTGTTTCTGGAGGACAAGGCTCAAATGAACCTTTCCCAGAAGCGTTGGGAATGAAAAATTATTTGTTGAAAAAAGGAATTTTAGAGCAAAGAATTATTGTAGAAGATCAATCGAAAAATACAGAAGAGAATATTCTGTTTAGTGTCAGATTAATAAGAAATGATATTGATAATAAGACAACCTTTGGTATTGTCACAAATAATTTTCATATATTTAGAGCAAAACAAATTGCTAAGAATATATTTGGTAAAGAAATGTATGGAATTGTAGCAGATTCTACCTTATTATATTTACCAAATAATATGTTGAGAGAATTTTTAGCTTTGATAAAATTTTGGATATTTAAATAGTTATCTTAAATTAAAAAATGCAAGAAAAGAATTATAAATATAAAATCTCTAGATATAAACCAATTTATTTCATAATAAAGAATAAAAAAACTAGTAGGTATAATATGCTTACTAGTTTTTATGAGTATTAAAAATATAATGGGGTTAGTATCATAGGATACAGATTTATGTGGTAATGAAAGTATGTTAAAAAGTTACCCTATGCGAAA
>JGI24708J26588_10000443_pt1 | contig 33759 bp, 30 predicted proteins | sample BioPla1DNA2_FD_26588 | JGI IMG/M metagenome (IMG submission 26588) | reverse complement strand
GCCAGTGGGCTTTGGCGGTGACTTTCGAGCGGCGGTTTTCGGTTTGCCGCTGTTTTTTCCAGCCGGTCTTGGTTTTTGATTACTAGGGGCAAGGACAAAATCAAGTGTCCGCTCTTCAGGGTTAGTGCGAGTCAGCAGTACTGTTACCGGTTCTCCCAGACGGTAGACATTCTTAGTGCGTTCACCGATAAGCGAGTACTGATCTTCAACGTAGTGGTAGTAATCATCGTCCATGCTTGATATATGGACCAAACCCTCTACGCCGTTCTCCAATTCAACAAACATGCCAAAGGCGGTAACACTGCTGATAATGGCTGGAAACTCTTCGCCGATGAATTGGGTCATATACTCAACCTTTTTAAGTTCGACTGTTTCACGTTCAGCCTCAGCTGCTGCTCTTTCCCGCTCTGACGCATGAAAAGCAATTTCAGGAAGCATTGCGGCAAGCTTTTGACGGCGTTTAGCCGATACATCGCCGGTATTGAAGGTTTCCCGCAACAGACGATGGACAATTAGGTCGGGATAGCGTCTGATTGGCGAGGTAAAATGGGTGTAATAGGTTGCTGCCAAGCCAAAGTGACCAAGGTTTTCGGCCTCATAGCGGGCTTGTTTTAACGACCTGAGCATTACTGTGCTGATTATGCGTTCTTCAGGACGGCCGGCAATGCGGCTAAGCACCTTTTGCAGGGCCATCGGTCTAATCTCATTAGTTTTGGGTAAACTTTGGCCAAAATTGTGTAACAGCACATTGAGCCGATCCATCTTCTCTTGATCCGGCTGTTCATGTACCCGAAAGACAAATGGCACCTCAAGTTCGTGCATATGCTCAGCGACCGTTTCATTAGCCACTAGCATAAATTCTTCAATGATAGATTCCGAAAGAGTCCGGACTCGTTTTACTATTTCAACCGGCCGGCCGCTTTCATCAAGCTTAACCTTTAGTTCCGGAAAATCAAAATCAACTGCGCCCCGGCGAATCCGCCGATCCCGCAATATCCGGCAGAGCCTCTCCATGTCCTCAAGCTGCTCAATTAGGTCGCTGTACTCTGTGCGCATCTGCTCATCATGCTCGACTAAAACTTTTTGCACAATATTATACGACAACCGCCGATGAACTTTGATTACACTGGGGAATATCTCATAATTCAAGACTTGCCCGCGATGATCAATCTCCATGTGTATCGACATGGCCAAGCGGTCAACGCCGGCATTAAGACTACAAATGCCATTTGACAGCCGCGGCGGCAGCATCGGCAGCACCCGGTCTACTAAATAAACGCTTGTCCCGCGCTGACGAGCCTCTTGGTCGAGCGGCGTGTTTTCGCGGACATAATAGCTAACATCGGCAATATGCACACCAAGGAGATAGCGGCCGTTCTTGAGGCGCTCAACATAGACGCCGTCGTCTAAATCTTTGGCATCTTCTGAGTCAATTGTAACGATGGGTAAGTGCCTTAAGTCCTGGCGGCCTTCAATTTCCTGCTCATTGACTTCCTGGGGGACCTTATTAGCTGCTCGTTCAACCGCAGCGGGGAATTCAGTAGGTAAATCGTGTCGTTTGATAATGGACAAAATTTCGATACCAAGATCGCCCTTTTGACCTAGTACTTCCACAATCTTACCTTCAGCGCTTTTTTTACGTTCCGGCCATTTAGTTATTTCGGCAACAACTTTTGCGCCGATTTTTGCACCGTTGAATTCATCTTTAGGAATAAAAATGTCATTGCCCAGACGCGGATCATCTGGAATGACAAACCCAAAATGTCGGCTGCAGTCAAATACACCTACGACCTTAGTATTAGCACGCCGGACAATGCGAATAATCTCACCTTCACGGGTCCTGCCGCGACCCGAAGGTCGATTGATTCTGACCACTACTCGATCATTATTCATAGCACTGAGCATGGCGTCCGGCGGGATAAACACATCACCTTCATCTTCAACCGGATTTTCGGGAATAACAAAACCATACCCTTTGTTGGTCGCTGAAAGCCGGCCGACAACAAGGTTCATTCGCTCAGGCGTACCATATTTGTCAAATCGCGTTTTTATTATTTCAGCCTCGTTCTCCAGTTGTTGGAGAAGATCCCAAAATTCAGCGAGTTCGCTGCCTTTCAGTTCCAATTGTTCGGCCAAGTCCTCGGCTGTCAGCGGTTTATAGGCCTCGGTATGCATAAATGACAATATTCTTTCCTTGAGAGTCATGTTTGACCTCCATCAATTACTATCGCCGTCGTTTTGGCTTGTGCAGTCACTGTACCGTCGGGCAGTTCTATCGTACCGGTCAATTCGTACATTTTACCACGCTGTCCGGTTATTTTACCGGTAACTTTTAGTTCAACGCCGATCGGTGTAGGCTGCCGATACCGGACTTCGAGCCGAGCCGTAACAGCGGTTACGCCCTTTATATAAACATAACGGGTGGTTATTTCATCAAGTAGTGTACTGATGATTCCGCCATGCACTATTCCATCGTAACTTTGATGCTCCGGGCCAGCGGTAAATCTTGTAATGTAAGTGTCATTTTCCTCGGCAAACTGGAGCTTTAGGCCAATTGGATTAAGCCGTCCGCAGGCAAAACACCATTGATTGACTTCGTCTTTTTCCAGATTATTTGTCATAAGCTCACCTCATATTTTATTTTTACCGCCGGATAAAATCAGCAACAAGTCTAAATACACTGTCGCGTTCTGCATCAAGCGTAATAATATGACCAGATTCCTCCAGCCAAACAAGTTTTTTTTCGCGGCTGCCCAGTCGGTCATAAATATGCCGGGCGCTTTTCGGGCGCACCGTACGATCATTACGCGACTGAACAATTAGCGTCGGTTGATTAATAGTCGGTAGCAGCCTGTCAACCTTCTTAATAAGCTCAATCAGACTGCCTATACAATTCAATGGCGTTCGGTCATAGGAAACTGAGTAAATCGGGTCAACATCATGAAATTTGCGCCGCCGTTTAGGGGCATATTTGCGGATAAGGCGATATAGCGGCAGCATTGGTAGGCGCCTGTCAGCAATGTATATAGGCGCGCTCAATGAAGCTACGCGTTCAATGGGGTACTCGGACGCCAGCTTTAGGGATAGTAGGCCGCCCATCGACAGACCGACCGCATCTATTTTAGAGCAGGCTCCCTTAAGCATTAGATAGGCGTCTTCGACATTGCCGAACCATTGGGACCAAGCTGTTGCCGCCATGGCCTCAGGAGTAGTACCATGCCCGGTTAGCCGCGGCGCAATTACAGTATAGCCAAGATCGTTAAGATGATATCCTAATAACCGCATTTCGGATGGCGACCCGGTAAAGCCATGTACTAATATTACACCATGCTCACCACCCGGCAGCAAGAATGGTTCGGCACCTTTCATTATGGCCAATGGGTATCCTCCTTCGTCGTTTACTGTCTAATATTATCATTATACCATTATTAGGCATTTTTAGATAATGCCGCATGGATAAAACTAACGAGTAAATTATGCATAGCCGGCTGGGTGGCCGCCATCATTTCAGGATGCCATTGTACGCCGATAAAAAATTCGCTTTCCGAGTTTTCAATGGCTTCAATGACGCCGTCTGCTGTCCACGCTGTCACTCTAAAGCCTGGCGCAACATTCTTTACGGCCTGATGATGAAAACTGTTTACTATGGCTTTGGGCCCAAGGATACTTGCAAGCTGAGAGTTTTCAGCAATCTCAATTGTATGGGTCGGAATATTATTTTTAGCATTTTGCATATGCTTTATAACTCCGGGCACGTCTGACAAGTCTTGGTATATCGTTCCACCAAAAGCGATATTAATGAGTTGGATACCGCGGCAAATGCCGAGAATAGGAATTTGAGCCAGAGCGGCAGCTCTAACCAGCTCAATTTCGTGAAAATCACGTTCGGGGCAAACATAACCCAATTTCTCAGCCGGCTGCTCACCAAACAGCAGCGGATCGACATCATAGCCGCCCGACAAAATTAGCCCATCGATTATTTTGAGCTGCTGCTGTATTGATTCCTGATCGGTAATGACCGGAAGCATAACAGGAACGCCACCGGCCTGACTCACTGCTTTGATGTATTCTGTACTTACTGCTGCCCGCTCAGCGCCATTATCTAACGTCAAAATATTGGCTGATATGCCAATTACCGGTTTAATCATAACAATCCTCTCCTTAAGCTTTATGCTAAGATTTTATGCCGATAATGGCTAAAAAGTCCAAAGGCGCCAGGCTTTACGCCTGACGCCTTTTCTAGATTCTAGAAGAAAAGCAATGGAGCAATAATTAGGGAAATTGTTCCGGCCACTTTGATAAGGGGGTTCATTGCCGGACCTGAAGTATCTTTGAAGGGGTCACCAACAGTGTCGCCGATAACAGCAGCGGCATGAGTAGGTGTACCCTTTCCGCCGTATTTACCTGTTTCAATATATTTCTTAGCATTGTCCCATGCGCCGCCGGCATTGGCCATAAAGATAGCCATGAGTACACCGGCTGCGGTAGCACCGGCCAAGAAACCGGCCAAAGCTTTAGCCCCAAGGACAAAGCCTACTAGCAGCGGAGAGCCAACCGCGAATAAACCGGGAAGCATCATTTCGCGAATAGCGGCTTTAGTGCTTATATCAACACAGCGAGCATAATCAGGACGACCGGTGCCTTCCATAATGCCCGGGATTTCTCTAAATTGACGACGTACTTCAGCAATCATTTCAAAGGCGGCTTTACCAACAGCCTCCATGGTAAATGCGCAAACCAGGAACGGCAGGGTTGCGCCCAAGAAGATGCCAATGATAACAGCAGGTTCAGTCAGGTTGATTACCAGATGACCATCAACCAAGAGCCCCGCAAGTTTTGGATTTTTAGCAATTTCTTCACCAAACGCAGTGAAGAGAGCCAGAGCCGTTAAGGCTGCCGAGCCAATAGCAAAACCTTTTGCAATAGCAGCGGTAGTGTTGCCTACCGAGTCAAGTTTATCAGTTGTTTTACGAACTTCAGGTTCGAGTTCAGCCATTTCAGCAATACCGCCGGCGTTATCGGCAACCGGACCGAACGAGTCAACCGCTACTACCATACCGGCAGTACACAGCATACCCATAGCAGCCATAGCGATACCGTAAATTCCGGCATAATGATAAGCTACCCAGATAGCTACAACGAACACCAGCATCGGAAGGCCGGTACTTCTCAGACCGGTTGCAATACCAGAAATGATGTTAGTGGCAGGACCTGTTTGAGAAGCATCTGCAATGCGCTGAGTCGGAGGTTTGGCATTGGAAGTATAATACTCGGTAATGGAACCAATGGCAACGTTGACAATCAAGCCGGCTACAATTGCGACAAAGATGCCAAAACCTTGTGAGCCGAAAACATGAGCTGCGAGCAAGTAGGACAAGATAGCAGTAATTATATTTGTCGCCCATAAACCGCGGTTAAGCGCAGCCTGGGGATCACCATCTTCACTGGTACGAACAAGGAAAATACTAACGATAGCAGCCAGTATTCCAGCTGCACCAATTAACAACGGGAAGATAACACCATTAATGCCGAACAGGGTATTGCCGATCAGCATTGCGGCAATTGCAGTGGCGCCATAGGACTCGAATAAGTCCGCACCCATGCCTGCAGTGTCGCCAACATTATCGCCAACGTTGTCGGCAATAACGGCCGGATTACGGGGGTCGTCCTCGGGAATACCGGCTTCAACTTTACCAACAAGGTCGGCACCGACGTCAGCAGCTTTAGTATAAATACCGCCGCCAATCCGGGCAAAAAATGCAATTGCGCTTGCGCCAAAAGCAAAACTATTTATCGCAACAGGATCACGGAAGATTATGTATAAGACCGACACGCCTAATAGTCCAAGACCGGCAACCGACATCCCCATAACAGCTCCGGCGCGGAATGAAACGCTGAGCGCGCTGTTAAGACTTCTCCGGGCCGCTTCAGTGGTCCGGGCATTCGCTTTAGTAGTTGAAGTCATGCCTGCATAACCGGCTAAAGCCGAACAAACAGCGCCAACCAGGAACGACACAGCAATCTCATAGCCGGTTACAAAAAACAAAACAGCAAAAATAACCACGGTAAACGGAATAAGGGTTTTGTACTGCCTATTCAAGAAGGCCATTGCTCCCTCAAATATTGCCTGTGAAAGTTCTTGCATCCTTGCGTTGCCAGGGCTTTCTTTAAGCACGCTGGCCATAAAATAAGCTGCGAAAGCTAGTGCCACGATACCGGCAATAGGTGCAATATACAACAGTTCCATGCGTAAATTTCCCCCTTAGTTGGATGAATTGTCCACTAAATTTGGTTAAAAATATTACCTCAATGACCTTACATTGAGGCATATTAGAACTACTGCATCAGCTTAGCTAGAATCATTGTTACGATTGCGAATAAGGTTCCTAAAATCATAGTTGCTCTGGATAAGATTTCGTCCAATCCTTTTTTCTTGCCACCAAACATGGTTTCCGCCCCACCGGCGATGGAACCGGACAAACCAGCGCTTTTACCTGACTGAAGTACCACAACGGCAATTAAGGCAATACAAATGATAGCTTCAAGAATCATCAGTCCTGTAATCAAAGTTCTAACACCCCCCTACTTTTACTCATTTATTGTAACATAGATAAAATAGGGTAGCAATGTATTACAAATATTTTTATTATTCCTACTTTTTCTACCCCAAAAAAGCAGCAATTATACGCCTTATTTAAAAAAAATTTGTAAATGAGGCCAAATATCGAAAATCAATAGCTAGCAATTTTGCCGGCTATTGATTTTCTTTACGGCTTACTTCTTTAAGTTGCAAAAGACAGCTTTGCCTCTATACTCTGCAACATCACCAAGTTCTTCTTCGATGCGAAGCAGCTGATTGTATTTTGCGACACGATCTGTACGCGCAGGCGCACCTGTCTTGATTTGGCCGGCATTAACGGCTACTGCAATATCGGCAATAGTGGAATCTTCGGTCTCGCCTGAGCGATGGGAAATTACACAAGTGTATCCAGCCCGTTTAGCCATTTCAATAGTGTCAAAAGTCTCGGTCAGTGTACCTATTTGATTTACTTTTACAAGAATAGAGTTAGCCACGCCTTTAGCAATACCTTGGCTTAATCTTTCAGTATTAGTTACAAATAAGTCATCGCCGACAAGCTGGATTTTGCCGCCCAGACGTTCAGTCAGCAGCGCCCAGCCTTCCCAGTCGTCCTCGGACATACCGTCTTCAATGGAGATAACAGGATATTTTTCAACGAGATGCGCATAGTATTCAACCATCTCAGCGGCTGTTTTAACGACGCCTTCGCCTTCAAGGTTGTATTTGCCGTCTTTGTAGAGTTCGGTTGCCGCTACGTCAAGCGCAATGCAAATTTCTTCGCCCGGCTTGTAACCGGCTTTAGTAATCGCTTCAATAATTACTTCAATAGCTTGTTCGTTAGATGCTAAGTTAGGAGCAAAGCCGCCTTCATCACCGATAGCGGTATTTAAACCACGGGCTTTAAGTACACCTTTAAGACCATGATATACTTCTGCGCACATTCGCAGTGCTTGGGCGAAGCTTTCAGCGCCAACCGGCATAACCATAAATTCTTGAATATCAACATTATTGTCAGCATGCTTGCCGCCATTGAGAATATTCATCATGGGTACTGGCAGTTCTTTAGTGTTGAAACCGCCAAGATATTGATACAGCGGCATGTTGGAAGCAGCGGCAGCTGCCTTTGCTACTGCCATTGAAACGCCAAGAATTGCGTTAGCGCCTAGTTTGCCTTTATTAGGTGTACCGTCAATCTCAAGCATAAGTTTGTCGATAGAAACTTGGTCGAGCGCCTCCATACCAATAAGCTCAGGGGCAATAAGTTCGTTTACATTTTGTACAGCCTTCAGTACGCCTTTGCCTAGATAGCGGCCTTTATCGCCATCTCTTAGTTCAACAGCCTCGTACGCGCCGGTTGATGCTCCGGATGGTACGGCAGCGCGGCCAAGCGTGCCGTCGTCCAGCACTACATCGACCTCTACAGTGGGATTACCCCGCGAGTCCATAATCTCTCTGGCAAAAACATCTACAATCGTCGACATGATGATGCCTCCTTTATAATATATAGAAATTAGAATTTTATTTCGCTATCAGACTTTGGCCTGTCATTTCGGGCGGGATTTGCATAGCGGCCAGCTCGAGGATTGTCGGTGATATGTCAGCTAGTTTTCCTGGCCGCAGCTTAGCGTTACGATGGTGTTCTGACACCATAATGAAAGGAACTACATTCGTGGTATGACAGGTTAATGGCCCGCCGGTATCCGGATCAATCATGCATTCACAATTTCCATGATCGGCTGTAATCAAAGTTATGCCGCCCCGGTCGCGCATGGCATCAACTACACGCCCCACACATTTGTCTACTGTTGCGACCGCATTGACAGCAGCCCCCATCTTGCCGGTGTGACCAACCATATCACCATTCGCGTAATTGAGAATAATCAAGTCATATTTACCACTATTAATTGCTTTAACCACTTTGTCGGTTACTTCAACAGCGCTCATCTCCGGCTTGAGGTCATATGTAGCAACTTTGGGGGACGGAACTAAAATGCGGTCTTCATTAGCAAACGGTTTCTCCTCGCCACCGCTAAAGAAAAAGGTAACATGGGCATACTTCTCAGTTTCAGCAATTCTAAGCTGATTTAAGCCAGCTTGGCTAAATATCTCGCCCAGCGTATTTTTTAAGTATTGCGGCGGATAGGCAACGTCAACATCAAGTGTTTCGTCATATTGAGTCATAGTTGCAAACGCCAGCGGCAAATACCCTTTTTTGCGGTCAAAACCGCGGAAATCTCTATCAACAAAGGTTCTGGTCAGCTGACGCGACCGATCTGGCCGGAAGTTAAAGAAAATAACGCCATCATTTGGTTTAATTGCCCAGTCGTCAGGGCCGGCGATGACAGTCGGTTGGACAAACTCATCTGTTTCACCGCGCTCATAAGCTTGCTTGATAGCCTCCCGGGCCGTCGGAGCTGTTATCCCTTGCCGATAGACCAAGGCAGCATAGGCCTTCTCTACCCGCTCCCAGCGCTTATCACGATCCATGGCGTAATATCGACCTGAAATAGTTGCAATCTTGCCAATGCCTAACTCGGCAATTTTATTTTCTAAAGCGGCTAAATAGTCAATCGCACTGGATGGCGGCACATCGCGGCCGTCTAGGAAAGCATGCACATAGACTTCTGTAAGGCCATGTCGCTTTGCTAATTCGAGTAAGGCATAAAGATGCTCAATATGGCTATGAACGCCGCCGTCTGATACTAGACCCAGAAGATGGAGGGCTCCTCCGGCAGCCTTAGCCTTTTCGATTACGCCGGTCAATACCTTATTAGTAAAAAAGTCCCCGTCTTTGATAGCCTTGGAAATACGGGTTAGTTCTTGATAAACTATCCGTCCGGCGCCGATATTGAGATGGCCGACCTCGGAATTTCCCATTTGACCGTTCGGCAAGCCTACCGCCTCACCAGAGCAGGCTAGCGTAGTCGACGGATACAACTCGGATAACAGCGTTAAATGGGGTGTTTCCGAATGGCTTATCGCGTTGCTGGGATCGTCAGCACAGCCTACGCCCCACCCGTCCATTATAACAAGGGCAATAGGTGTTTTAAGTTTGCTCAATCTATTCCCTCCACAGCGTTTAAAAATTAATTATCTGGCTGAAGCCGGCTGCATCTAAAGCAGCTCCGCCGACTAATGCGCCGTCAATATCACTTTTTGCCATCAGTTCAGCAATGTTTGCCGGCTTAACACTGCCGCCATATTGAATTCGAACACTTTCAGCAGTTTGGTTATCGAACATTTCGGCCACAGTTCTGCGGATAAAGGCGCAGACAGCGTTAGCGTCCTCAGCCGAAGCCGTCCGGCCGGTGCCAATCGCCCAAACCGGTTCATAAGCAATAACCAGACTAGCTACTTGCTCGGCAGTAAGGCCTTCCAGGCCGCCCTTAACCTGCTGACCAACAACATTTTCAGTTGTGCCGTTTTCGCGCTGTTCGAGCGTTTCGCCGACACACATTATCGGTATTAAATTATAGCTTAATGCCGCTTTTACCTTCTTATTAACGGTTTCATCGGTTTCAGCAAAATATTGGCGGCGCTCGGAATGGCCGATAATGACATATTGGCAGCCTGCATCGATAAGCATTTCCGGAGCTATTTCACCGGTAAACGCGCCTTGCTTTTCCCAGTACATGTTTTGCGCACCCAGACCAATGTTGGTATCCTTCAGAACCTGACCAACACTATGAAGAGCGGTGAAGGGCGGGCAAACTACCATATCTACAGCTTTAACGTCGGCTGTCAAACCGGCTAAATCACGAACTAGAGCAACTGCTTCGCTAATATTTTTATGCATCTTCCAGTTGCCGGCAATAATCGGTTTACGCATGTTGAAGACCTCCTATTTATCTGCCAAGGCCGCAATACCTGGCAGAACTTTACCTTCCAAGAATTCCAACGAGGCGCCGCCGCCTGTCGAAATATGACTGATGCGACTCGAAAGACCGGTTTTCTCCAGCGCAGCGATTGAGTCGCCGCCGCCGACGATACTGGTTGCCTTCGAATCAGCAACAGCTTTAGCCACACGTTCGGTTCCCTTGGCAAAGGCGTCCATTTCAAAAACGCCCATCGGTCCATTCCAGACAATTGTTTTAGCGGCAGCTACAGCTTCAGCATAAACTTCTGCCGTCTTGGGTCCAATATCAAGTGCCATCCAATCATCAGGGATTGAGTCAATGCTCACCGGCCGGTTATCAGCGTCAGCCGCGAACTTATCGGCAATAACAACATCGGTCGGCAGCAGCAGGTTAACCCCCTGCTGTTTCGCCTTTTCGATCAGGGCTTTGGCTAAATCCAGTTTATCTGCTTCAACAAGCGATTTCCCGATTTTAAAACCTTGGGCAGCCAAGAAGGTATTAGCCATGCCACCGCCGATTATTAAAGTATCAACTTTATCGAGGAGGTTTTCGATAACCCCGATTTTATCAGACACTTTAGCACCGCCGATAATAGCAGCAAACGGGCGGGTTGGGTTAGCCAGCGCCTGGCCTAAGAAGATAATTTCCTTCTCCATTAAAAAACCGGGAACGGCTGTTAGATGTTTTGTGATACCTTCAACCGAGGCATGAGCCCGGTGGGATACGCCGAAGGCATCATTAACGGCAATTTCGGCAAGCAATGCCAGCTGACGGGCAAATTCCGGGTCGTTTTTTTCTTCTTCTTTATGAAACCTTAGGTTTTCCAGCATTAAGATTTCGCCGGGCTTTAAGGCTGCAGCCATAGCTTCTGTTGCTTGCCCAACACAGTCGGACGCAAATTTAACTTCGCGGCCGAGCAATTCAGCTAAGCGTTTGGCAACAGGAGCCAGTGAGAACTCAGGTACAACAGCACCTTTCGGTCGGCCTAAATGGCTGGCCAATATTACAGCGGCATTACGTGACAAAAGATATTCGATAGTCGGCAGTGTAGCCCTAATCCGAGTATCGTTGGTAATATTGCCGGCCTTATCCATGGGCACGTTGTAATCTACGCGAACAAATACCTTTTTATTATTCACCCACACATCGTTGAGGGTTTTTTTATTCATGTCCATACCTCCAAAGCATTCACGCCAAGCGTGACATTCACTAAGCAACAGCCTGAGGGCCACAAAATGTGACCCTCAAGTATCATTAACCTATGTGGCTGCAATTACAGACCTTTACCGGCAATAAAGCTGATTAAGTCAACAACGCGGTTGGAATAGCCCCATTCGTTGTCATACCAGGAAACTACTTTAACCAGGTTTCCTTCAATAACCATTGTTGATAAACCGTCAACGATCGAAGAATTCGGATTGCCGTTATAGTCTCTGGAAACGAGCGGCTCATCCGAGAAAGCCATTACGCCTTTAAGCTCGCCTTCGGCAGCAGCTTTAAGGGCGGTATTAATTTCTTCGGCAGTAGCTGATTTATCAAGTTCAGCGACCAAATCGACTACTGAAACGTTAGGTGTAGGAACGCGCATTGCAAAGCCATTGAGTTTGCCTTTCAGTTCAGGCAGAACAAGGGCAACAGCCTTTGCTGCGCCAGTGCTTGTCGGAATAATTGACATACCGGCTGCTCTGGCCCGGCGCAGGTCTTTATGCGGCAGGTCAAGAATTTGCTGGTCATTAGTGTAAGCATGTACAGTTGTCATCAAACCGCGTTTGATGCCGAATTTGTCATTAAGAACTTTGGCAAAGGGCGCTAAGCAGTTGGTGGTGCAGGAAGCATTGGAAATAACATGGTGGTTTTGGGCATCGTATTTATCTTGGTTTACGCCCATTACGATAGTAATATCCTCATTTTTGGCAGGAGCCGAAATGACGACTTTCTTAGCGCCAGCTTGTAAGTGAGCAGCCGCTTTTTCCCGCTCAGTAAAACGGCCGGTTGATTCAACAACCACTTCTACGCCAAGATCTTTCCAAGGCAGGTTGGCCGGTTCGCGTTCAGCAAGAACTTTAATGGTTTTGCCGTTTACAACAATGTTATTGCCATCAGCTTTAACCTCTGCATCAAGGATACCATGTACTGAGTCATATTTTAAAAGATGAGCTAATGTTTTTGCATCAGTCAAGTCGTTTACTGCTACAATATCAATTGCCGGGTTTTTTAACGCCGCGCGGAATACATTACGACCAATACGTCCAAATCCATTAATACCTACTTTTGTTGCCATTATACAGATTCCTCCTAAAATTTATTTAGCTTAGCGACAAATGTCGCAATATTGCCATACCTAAGCTGGTTTATATGATAGCCTTAATAGCTTTGGCGGCAGCCTCATCAATAACCAGCACATCCTGTCCGCCGGCGCTGGTTACCGCGATAATAGCCTCAGCTTTTTTCCGTCCGCCGGCTACCGCAATAACCAAACCAATATCGGCCAGGTCATCGAGTCGCAGCCCCACGCTGCTTGTTACATAAACACATTTCCCCTCTAGCGTGCAGTAATAACCCAGGGCTTCACCGACAGCGCCCCGTCTGACAATTTCATCGGCAATCGGCGCGTCACAACTGCGCCGCATGGCCATATCCAACGCCCGGCCAATTCCATGAATGAGAATGTTGGCATGTTTTATCATCTCAATAACAGTATTGGCATTCGCATCATTGGCCAGAATTACGTCCAACGCTTCCTCGCTCATACCATCGGGAATATGGAGCAGACGATAGGTGCCGCCTAGTTTTGCCGCCATTACAGCAGCGATAATATTGGCTTGATATTCCACCTGCTCCCCCAGACCGCCCCGAGCCGGAACAACCGTAGTCTTCGATGCTGAAAAACTGGTAACCTCAGCTACTTGGGCCATTGTTGACCCACCGCTTACAGCAATAACCATCTCCTCGGTCAGATATTGTCCGAGAATGTTTACCACCGCCCGCCCCAGTTCACGTTTGACGGTTGTATCGGCTTCACTGTCGCCAGAGATGATAATTACTTGTTTTACGCCTAACTTATTAGCCAATTCAGCTTCGAGCATATCAAGACCGTGGAGTTCATTTATGTATCCTTCGGAATCCCGTAAAAGTTTTTCGCCGTCAGCTGTTATTGTCATGCCAAGCGATGAAAATTCTAAAAACCCGGCATTCTTAAGAAACTCAACCTGAGCCCGCACTACCCTTTCGCCAATCCCCAGATTCTGAGCAAGCGCCCGTCGGCCAATCGGCTGACTGTAATTGACATGCCTTAAGATATTATACCTATCTTCGATTAGCGCTATAAGTTCGGGCGCTAATTTGCGATGAATTTGAACAACATTTTTCACGCTGTCATTCCCTTCCGGGATATAATCTGCCCGCCAGTAATTTATTTTGTCCCGCCACTAACAAAAAAATCCATACAACATATATCTATTTCGCTATAGCTAAAATAATTCCTGCTATTGTTGTTAAAAATTATGTCTTAATTTGATATATTGCCCGGGAAATACATGCTTTAGTGCGACATGGAACGGCATAGACGTCGAACCAGCGCAAACTAAACCGCGCGATACTATCGCGCGGTCCGTATTTTTGCCAGTCATGATTTCCCTACTGAGGAAATGCCATTACCTTATTGAATTCCAGATATACTGTCGAACCATCAGGATAATCCTGATATGACCCTGCTTTGTCAATTACTCTGATAATTTCATCATTGACCTTCACACGGCAGTCGGTTGAATCACCGAGATAAAACTTATGGAGCAGCGTACCACGCAAGCCCGAACCCGTTTTACTCATTGTAATATGCTCAGGGCGGACAGCGGCCATCCCTTTGCCTGTAAAGCTGCTGCTCTGATGCATGGTAAAACCGATGGTCGGCATTTCAATTGTATCCGCCTTAATTTCAGCAGGTATGAAATTAACCAAACCAATAAAGTCGGCAACAATTTTGTTGGCCGGATTCTCATAGATATTCTGAGGCTTGTCAATTTGCTGAATAACACCTTGATTCATTACGACAATCCGGTCAGACATGGCCATGGCTTCAGCCTGGTCATGGGTCACATAGATTACAGTGATGTTAAGCTTCTTCTGCAAGTCTTTAATCTCGAACCGCATACTTTCACGCAATTTAGCATCAAGGTTGCTGAGCGGCTCATCCAGGAGCAGCAAACGCGGTTCGCCAACCAACGCCCGCGCTAGAGCCACCCGCTGCTGCTGGCCACCTGACAATTGGTGGGGGTAACGCTCACCGTAGCCATCTAAATGCACAAGTTCAAGAGCATGATTGGTACGCGCCTGGATATCGGCCTTGGAAACTTTTTGAATTTTTAAGGGATAGGCAATATTATCAAAAACACTCATATGCGGCCATACAGCATACGATTGGAAAACCATCCCGATATTCCGCTTTTCCGGCGGGACAAAGGTACCGTTCTTGCCCGAGCTGATTAGCCGGTCACCGATATAAATCTCACCTTGCGTCGGCCGTTCAAAGCCAGCCACCATTCGCAGCATTGTAGTTTTGCCGCAGCCTGACGGACCCAAGATGGATACAAACTCACCATCGGCGATAGTAGCATTAAAGTTATTTACTGCTTTGACCTCGCCAAACTGCTTTATTACTGATACAATTCTGACTTCTGCCATTAGTTTCCTCTCCTTAAATCCCAACATTGCCTTTGGTTAATTTACGAATAATAAGGTTTCCTACAAGAACGATAATTAAAATTAGTACTGACAGCACTGATGCATTTTGCGGGTCGGCATATGTTTGCAATTCATACAGCAAAACACCGATAGTCTTTGTTTTAGCGCCATATAGAATAATCGACATCGTCAGTTCATAAAATGACGGCATAAAGACTAAAAACCAACCTGCGACAATTGACGGTGCTATCAGCGGCAGCATAATATCCTTGCAAGTCCTTAGCCAACTTGCCCCCGAGTTTAAAGCTGCTTCTTCAAGCGAAGGATGCACCTGGCTTAATGATGCTGAGATTGTCCGCACTGACATTGTAAGATATTTAACCATGTAGCCGACAACCAGAATGGTCAATGTCGAGTAGAGATTGAGCACTAAATTTCCCGAGAATGCAATAATCAGCGCCAGCGCAATAACTACGCTCGGTGTAGCGCCGCCAAGCGTTGACAGCACGTCGGGAATAAGTCTTCCCTTGGCCCGGGTTTTTACAGCGAGATAGCTGACAAACAGGGCGATAACGGTAGATGCAGTAGCGGCGGCCGTAGCCGTAATGAAACTGTTTTTAATCGGAATAAGATATTGTGAGCTTTGTATTACCGGGAGCCAGTTTTCAAAAGTCAAGTTACTTAACGACACCGGCTCGGAATATGTTCTAATGAGTGAAGAAACAAAAATCGAGGCAATCGGCAAAAACACCGTTACAAGACCGTATGTGACGGCTGCCCCGACGGCCGGCCACTTCCATACCCCAAGGTCAACAATATTGGGGCGCGTACTCTTGCCGCCGATTGTAACATAGTCCTTTTTGCCAAGCATCATGGTCATAATGAACAGAATTGAGTTAGCAACCAGCATTAATGATACAGCAAGTGCCGTTGCATCTCGGATACCATTACTGTCGCCCATATAAACATAGGTTACAATCCGTGTTGTCAGTACTTCTATCTGGGCCGGCATGCCGACAATTGAGGGTATGCCGAAACACGAGCCGGCCGCGATGAATACTAACAGGCCACCGGCTAATATACTAGGGAACATCAGCGGCAGCGTTACATCTATCAGAGCTCGCAGCGGCGATGCGCCGGAAATACGAGCAGCTTCTTCCAAAGTCGGGTCCATTTTCTCCAATGCCCGTGATATGGTTATGAAAGCAAAAGGCGAATAGAATAAAGTCAAAACCCAGACCAAACCGGCCATACTATAAATATTAAATGGGGATTCTGACAAGTTGAATAAATGGACTAGCATGGTGTTAACAAATCCAACACTGGGATTTAAGAGCTGAGTCCAAGCAATGGCGCCTACATACGGCGGAATCATGTATGTTGCTACAAATGTTGTTCGGAAAAATCCTTTTGCCGGAAGATTGGTACGACCAACTAGCCAGGCAAGCGGAAAAGAGATTATCAGACTCAGAATCATTACCAGCAGCGATAGCTTAAAGGTATTTATCAAGGCTGTCCAGTTGACAATCTTGCTATAAACTGACCGATAATTTTCAAAATTCACTGAGCCGTCTACAATAAAACTGTTAATTACTAGGTATACCATGGGGACGACGACAAATATTACCAGCACGCCTACCGCGCCCAAGATAACAAGCCATTTGGCGTCGAGCCTAGAGAATACCCCTTTTAATCCCACTTAGAAGCGCCCTCCCTAAATTGGGGTGAAGATCGCTCTTCACCCCAAACAACTATTATTTATCAAGTATTCTTGCCCTAAAGGTTTCTTTGATTTGTTCGGCATTTTTAGCCAGCTTATTCCAATCAGCATTCACTGCTTTATCCATGAATGTTTTTAGCGCCGGCGCGCCTTTTGGCGGTTCTACGTCAGCACGTACCGAATGCATCCAGCCTTTAACGATAGCTTGTTGACCTTCTTTAGACAGCCACCAATTGGTGATAGCTTCTGCAGCCTCTTTGTTCTGGCTGGTATTGAAGATAGCAATCGGACTTGGAATTATGATAGTGCCGTCTTCAGGATAGACCACTTTAACGGGTTCACCCTTACCAGCCATCTTCAAGATATTTTCTTCCAGGATAATTACGATATCATACTCACCAGTCAATAGTTTATTCTGAAGCGCAGAGTTGCCTTCTTCAACTTTTAAACCATTGTTTTTAAGAGCCGAAAAATAGTCCCAGCCATATTTGTCTGACAATGCTCCAGCCGTTACATAAGCTGTACCTGAAAGCAGCGGGCTTGGCATACCGATTTTGCCCTTCCATTTCGGGTCAAGCAAATCCTGCCAGGATTTCGGCGCATCAGCATCGCTAATTTTCTTGGTGTTGTAGGCAATAATCATGTTGGAAATCCGAACCGGAGTCCAATAGCCTTCTTCGTCTTTAGGAAGTACGACATCTTTGCGGTTTGGAGCATCGTACTTATAAAGCAGGTTCTTTTCTTTAAGAGTCAAATAATACGAAGGGTCTGCTACCATCAGCAGATCGGCCTGCACTCTGTTAGCTTCCACTTCTCCGGAAATCTTGGTTATAACCTTTTCTGTTCCGCCTTGAAACCACTGGATATCAAGGTTAGGGAATGCTTTGGCCATTTCCGGTTTAACCTTTTCAATAATATCCGGATAGATTGAGGTATAAATCATTACCGTACCAGTGGGGCCGCCACCAGCTTTGGGTTTGTCCGAAGCTGTGCTGCCGCAGCCGGCAAACACCAAGCCAAGCATACACACAGCTGCAACCAACGCCACTAAAACATGCCAACGCTTTTTCACTTTAAAGCCTCCTTAGATAATATAGAAAATTATTTTTCTAGTTAAAAAATATTCTAAATTTCTCGCAGCATTCCTGCCATATTACATACAATATACAAAGTTAAAAAAATCACATTCGAGGTGGACTATGTATATATATGCTCACCGCGGCGGCCGGGCTGGTGGCCCCGAAAATACAATGGCGGCTTTTACGAATGCACTAGCCTGTGGCGCCGATGGAATTGAACTTGACGTTCAGCTTACCAAGGACGGCCATGTCGTTATTTGCCACGATTATAAAATAAACCGCACCAGTGACGGGTGCGGTTTGCTTAAAAACCTGACCTTAAGTGAATTAAAAGAGTTTGATTTTGGCGCTTGGTACGACCCAAGGTTTAAAGGTCAGAAACTATTAACTTTAGCCGAGTATCTTGAATGGCACATCACGACACCGCTATTGCTGAATATCGAAATTAAAAACGGGCCCGTTATTTATCCAGGCATTGAAGAACTTGTCATAAGACTTGTCGAACGTTACCACCTAGTTGATCGCGTGATAATATCGTCGTTTTATCATCCGTCATTATTACAAGTTAAGAAGCTAAACTCAACAATAAAAACCGGCGTCCTGTTCGAAGGGCGCCCTATCCACATTTGCCGGCTGGCACAAGATGTGTGCGCTGATTACCTCCATCCCTTCTGGCAAAATCTTGATAGTAATTTTGCCGAAGCGGCACGAGCGAATAGAATAGGCATCAACACCTACACTGTTAATGACCAAGACGATTTTGACTTAGTCNGCAGCATAGGCGTCGATGCCATAATTACTGACTGCCCCGAAAAATTTATCCGCTGACCAAGACACTGCAAGAAATAGCCAATCCTACTCTATCTTAACAGAAACGACACCTTCGATTTCCATTAGATTAGCAACAATTACCGCAGCATCTAGTCTTTCTAGCGAATCGATTGTGATTGCCATAAGAACATTGTGATCACTGGAGCCTTCAACCTTGATATCCCTGATATTAAGTCCATACTCGCCTAGCCGCGAACATACCCGGCCAATTTGTCCCGGCTTATCGGCTGCATTAATAAGTAAACTCACAGCCCCACCAATATGGCCCATCCATTTTTCAAACCGCGTAAGGGCTGATAATGTTATAAATACCAAACCGGTCACCATAATAGCGCTGATATAATAACCACTGCCGGCAGCTAACCCCACTCCTGATACAACCCATATACTGGCAGCTGTCGTCAAACCCTTAACCGTCGTGCCTTCTTTCATGATTGTGCCAGCTCCCAAAAAACCAATACCGCTGACAACCTGGGCAGCCAGTCGGGTAGGGTCGGCATTCGTTAAACCTTGAACCGTATAATATATATTAATCGAAAGAACCATTATCAAACAGGACCCGACACATACCAAAACATGGGTCCGCAACCCGGCCGCTTTATTACAGGCCTGACGTTCGTAGCCGATGAGTCCGCCCAAAAACAGCGCTATTATCAAACGCATGAGAACATCGACTTCGGATATCAAGTTCCTCCCCCCCAACGAAGCCTCACCAACCGGCCATGTGCTATTAAAAGCCCTGGCTTTATCTAATTACGAAGCAAGCAAAAACGCACCCGCCCCAAAAATTGATGAAATTAACAGTGCTTGAATAAGCAATGTGACAACATCTCCCCACTCTACATGCCGCACTATGCCCACCTCACTTTACTTTACTTTAATAAAATGCAAAAACCCCTGACACACCCTCCACTCAAGTGTAAACATATCAGGAATTTTTTCTCATTTTTCCTAACTTTTGTTTCATTTTTAGAATATTTTATTTAATTACTATTTTAGCCAATATATCGGATAATGTCAATACAAATCGTCATCCAAATACTGTATACTTGTTAGCAACCCGGCTTGCACCGAGTGTTTGAAGATTTGGGAGAACCAAAAAAGCTCTTTTGCACCAACCGGCACAAAAGAGCTTTTATATATTCCATTAATTTATCATCTAATTCCATAGTGAAGTTTGACTTGCGCTTATCGCACAAATACCATTCTTAATGGCGCTTTCCACATCTTCGCGGGTGTGAACCAACCCGCCGCCCAAGACAGGCAGCCCGGTACCTGCTTTTAACTGCTCGATAGCACTGGCCGGAACGGCCGCAGGCAGTACCTCGACAGCATCAGGCTTATATTTTTTAGCCAAATTAATTCCTGTACGCAAAGCTTCGGAGTCCATCAAAAACAACCTCTGAATAGCGATCATACCTTCTTCCTGAGCTACTTTGCACAAATATGCTTTAGTAGTTATGAGACCATTAACACCCATCCGGGCTAAATACCTGATCCCCGCTTCATCCTTGCCAATACCATCAAGTAAGTCAAGATGGACAAGCAGGCGCTTTTTGTGACTTTGAGCTTGCGCCAGCAGCGACGGCAAAATTAAAATATCACCAAACAACAATATAAGAGTAGGCGCAGCGGTTTTCTCAAGAGCATACTTAAAATCTTCAATATTGCGAACCGCCGGAATTACCGCACCTGCGCATAATAGTTTTAATAAGTTCTTAGGCTGCATTTGATACTCTCCTTATCGATTGGTGTAGCCCATCAGCTTAGGTTCTACTCTTGTCGAACTTCTTTAACACCCTTGACTGCGATTATTTGCTGCGTTAAATCGGACATGCTCATATTACTGGGCATTAATAAATTAATCGTAATTATCGCCAAAGTGTCTTGCTGCTCTATTTTTATATCACGAATGCTAGCGCCACAATTGCCGAGTATTGAGCTAATCTGCCCGATCTGCCCGGGAATGTCCAAAGTTTTTACAATCAACTGGGCCAAATAAGCTTGATTGTCTTTATGCTCCATCCGCGCCAAAATGGTCAATGTTAAAAATACCAGTACCGTCGCCATCAGGGCCCCCAAATAATACCCTGCACCCGCTGCCAGGCCAACCCCCGAAACTACCCAAAGACTGGCTGCAGTTGTCAGACCTTTGATTGTTGGGCCTTCTTTTAAGATACTGCCTGCCCCCAAAAAACCGACACCGCTTACGACTTGTGCGGCCAAACGGGCCGGGTCGGCATTGGTCAACCCTTGAACCGAGCTATAAATATTAATCGAAAGGACCATAATCAGACATGATCCCACCGCGACCAGAATATGCGTTCTAAGCCCCGCTGCTTTATGTCGGGACTGACGCTCATAACCTATGATACCGGCAAATAATGCCGACGCAACCAGTCTAAACGCAACTTCCCAGTCAGCAATCATAATGCCCCTCCAAGATAGCCTCTATTACCATGATAACACAAATTAACAGAAAGACAAAATATACCGCAATGTCGCTTAATCCAAAAAAAGATAGGCCCTACGGGCCTCAAATCTAATGTACATGACGTTTTATTCATTATGATCTGCCCCTTTTAAGGCCTTCATCAAAGCACTGACATCGTCAAAGATAAAATTGGGCTGAACCTCGGCATGTTCTAAATCAGCCAACTTGGTTTCACCGCTTAATACCAATATGCCGCATATGCCGGCGTTTTTGGCCATTTTGATGTCAGTATATACCCGGTCACCCACCATGGCCGTCTCCTGGCGCCGACAGTGCATTTTGGTCATAAGGGCATCAATCATCTCCTGATAAGGTTTACCGATGATTTTAGCTCTTTTGCCGGTTGAAGCGTAAATAAGTTCTAACATAGCTCCGGTATCAGGCAAGTAACCCGAACGCTCGTCAGTAGGACAATTTATATCCGGATGGGTAGCAATAAACGGCACATCCTCCCTAATTAAATGACAGGCTTCAGCCAGCTTAGCATAGGTTAATGTCTGATCAAAGCCAAGCACCACATAATCAGGCTGTTCGGCAGTAAGTGTAAACCCTTGATCAGCAAACTCCTGTTCAAGGTCAGGCGTACCCAATAGGTATACCCGGGCATCGGGTTTTACCGAATTAAGATATAGCGCCGTAGCTTCGCCTGAAGTCATTACCTCATCGCTAGTAGCCGGAATGCCCAGTCCTTGAAGTTTTTTCACGTAGCTTAATTTATTCTTCGATGAATTGTTTGTTAAAAATAGGTACTGCCTACCGCTGCTCTTAAGATATTGCAGAAATTCCAGCGCACCCGGAAGCAGGTTTTGACCCATGTAAATGGTGCCATCCATATCCAGCGCAAAATATTTAAGGCTGCGCAGCCATGCTTGTTTTTGCGGCATGATAAGCCTCCCAATTTCAGTTTAAAAGTACTGTTCCCCGTTGCATTATACTTACATTAAATCACGGGCGGCTACAATATCAACCCCTAAACCCAGAATATCCGCGCAGATGACATCGCCCTCTTTAACCGGGGCTTTGGTCTCAATTTGCGACAGAAAACAGGCGCAATCCATTACCCTGTCCTTAGGCAGCGCGGTTTTTGATATTACCGGCAGCAGCGGCAGCTCGGCGCCTGAGATTCTAACAGTGGTTGTGAGCATTCTTTTAGGCGCAGTCACTTCTTCGCGGGCGTATTTCTCACCCCGCGGGCAGGTAAACCCAGATACGCCGGTGACTTCGCCGTTCTTTATTTCAACCTCACCCAGACAACCCATAGGGCATACGATACAACTAAGTCGTCTTGTTACTTGTTCCATTAGTTACACCTCACTTTGCTAACGCTACCGTAATTTTATCATCACATGCACTGACAGTTTCGGCAGGAAGTTCGACTACAATCATTTCGCCTGGCTTAGCAACCGCTAATTTACGGCTATACAACTTCTTGCCGGCGCTTTCAATATTAAGCGTAACACGATGTTCAGGCTGAGCCACACGCATAAACAGCCTTACCGGTTCAGCGCTTTGCGGAGTAATAGAAACATGCTGCGGCACAACAGTACGCATACCATTTTTCGCCTCGACAGCTACAACTTTACGCACCGCTTTAAGCTGACCAAGCGCATATTTTGCGGCAGCAGCTCCGGCAATTTCGCCTTCCTGCGATACAAAATCTACCAAGTCGTGAACATGGACAACATTGCCGGCAGCGAAAAAACCGGGCAATGTAGTATGGCGGAATTGATCAACAACCGGCCCGTTGGTAAGACTATCCATTTCCATGTCAAGCGGCCGGGATAATTCGTTTTCCGGAATTAAGCCGACTGATAAAAGCAGGCAGTCACAATCAATATCAAACTCCGAGCCGGGGATTATCCGGCGAGTCTCATCAACTTTGGCGCAGGTAACGCCTGTTACCCGGTCTTTGCCATGGACCTTAAGAATGGTATGGGACAAATGCAACGGGATATTAAAGTCTTCCAGACATTGAACAACATTTCGCGTCAAGCCGTTTGAGTACGGCATAAGCTCAAGGACAGCCTGAACTTGCGCGCCTTCTAATGTCAGGCGGCGAGCCATGATAAGACCGATATCGCCAGAACCAAGAATAACGATCTTTTTACCGGGCAGGAAGCCTTCCATATTCACCATGCGCTGAGCCGCACCGGCGGTAAATACACCTGCCGGACGCCCGCCGGCAATACGGATGGCACCGCGCGTCCGTTCCCGGCAGCCCATCGTGAAAATGACAGCCTTAGCCTCAATCTTAAGCATGCCTTGCTTAGGATTAACAGCATATACCGTTTTGTCCTGTTCAACATTAAGCACCATAGTATCAAGCATAATCTCAATAGCCGGGTCAGCGTTGACCATTTTTATATAACGTCCGGCATAACCCGGGCCGGTCAATTCCTCTTTAAAACGGTGCAGACCAAAACCGTTATGGATACACTGCTGCAATATGCCGCCGAGTTCACGGTCGCGTTCAATTATTAGTACTTTTTCTGCTCCGGCTTGACGGGCACTCAGCGCAGCCGCCATTCCGGCCGGACCGCCGCCGACAATTACTACATCGTAAGTATTAGTCATTACTTTTGCACCTCCCAGAAATCTTGTCGAAGAACAAATACGACTGGGTTGTGTCTTTGCGAACCTCAGTAACCGGGATATTGAGCTCACGGGCAAGAATTGCCGTAACACGCGGCCCGCAGAACCCGCCTTGGCATCGGCCCATACCGGCTCTGGTGCGGCGTTTAACGCCGTCAACCGTTACAGCTCCGCATGCTGAATGAATAGCATCGACAATCTCACCTTCAGTAACTGTCTCGCAGCGGCAAATAACCCGGCCATACAGCGGATTTCGCGCAATAACCTCTGCTCTTTCAGCATTGCTAAGTTCATGGAACTTGACTTTGGGTGGATTCTTTGGAACAAAATTGGCTTTTTCAATCAAAGCAAGGCCCTGATCTTTCAGAATTCCAACAATAATCTCAGCGATAGCTGGGGCTGCTGTCAGACCAGGTGATTGAATGCCGGCGGCTTGGATAAGGCCGTTAGCACTGTCGGATGCTTTTAGAATGAAGTCGCCGTCACCGGCTGCTGCCCGAAGCCCGGCGAATTGAGTAATGGAGGCATGCATCGGCAGGTTTGGCACGGTTTTGCCCGCTCCCGCGATAATTTCCTGCAAACCATCGGGTGAGGTGGCTATATCTGCTTTATCATCAATATCTTGAGCGTTTGGTCCAATGAATAAGTTGCCATGGACAGTCGGCGAAACCAAGATGCCTTTTGATACCTTGCTCGGCGTTGGGAAGATAACGGTATTTACTAGATTAGCTGCCGTCTTATCGAATAATACATATTCCCCCTTGCGCGGCTTAATATTGAAGCTGTTATCGCCGGCCGTGCGGCTAAGATCATCGGCAAAAAGGCCGGCCGCGTTTATAACATACTTAGCGGCAATAAACCCTTTGGCTGTTTTGACGCCGGTAACTTTACCATCAGCAACAACAATTTCTTCAGCCGGGCACTCAGTATAAATTTTTACCCCATTTAAAACAGCGTTATTGGCAAAGGCAATTGTTGCCCCAAACGGGCACATAACCCCGCCGGTCGGAGCCCAAAGTGCACCCAATACCTTGTCAGATAAGTTAGGTTCCCGCTGTAAAACCGTTTCTCTATCCAGTATTTCAAGACCAGGCACACCGTTCTCGCTGCCGCGCATTAACAAATCACGCAATGTTACCATTTCTTCTTCACTGGTCGCAACAACCAGAGAACCGATGAATTTAATGTCTATCCCGAGGTCTTGGTAAATTTCCCGATACATTTCATTGCCGCGAACGTTGGTAATCGCTTTAAGTGTTCCTGGTTTAGCGTCAAAACCGGCATGCAGAATGCCGCTGTTGGCTTTAGACGTTCCCATTGCGACATCCGGCTCTTTTTCGAGAAGCACTACATCAAGATCATATCGGGATAACGCTCTTGCAATTGCTGTACCAACAATACCTCCGCCGACAATAACTATATCCGCTTTGGCTGTAATGGTCATGGCCTAATATCCTCCCTGTATTATACGGACAGAAAAAACAAAAGCCCAAATATATTCTGAATTTCAGAACATATTTGGACTACTCTGTATCTCCAGTCCGCAATATTAATTTAGTTTCTATAAACTAGGTTCTTGGGAATTTACAATTTTCCTGCTTAAAATTAAATTTTCTTTTATCACCCAGCTTCAGCCATGCTTTCAAAGCTACCAAATTATCGCTTAAAATTCGTCTTCCCAGCTGATGAACGGCTGCGGCAAATCGGGCATGGCATTAACCATCAATTCAACTAGCCCACCGTAAATAATGTTGTATTTATCTCTGAATCCGTAGTGCCCAATTAATGCATCGCGGGCCGCGCCCTTGCAATTGGAGCAGGGAGCGCAGTAGTACTTAGGTATGGCCGGATCCAGACAATCATTGAAGGCCTCGATTACCTGGCGCGCTTTACGGCGGCTAGCCAGTGAATTGCGCCATTCGGGGAAATTTTGTGAGTTCATAATGGCAAAACCGCTGCCACCGCCGCAGCAGTAATTACTAACGCCGCTGTTCGGCATTTCCCGAAATTGTCCCGGCGAAACGATATGATTAATTATATTACGCTGCGGCGAAATTATCCCCATCAGCCTAACCATATTGCAGGGGTCGTGAAGGGTAACTGGGAAGTTATTGCGGGTCGGGTCAAATTTTACAGCGCCGCCGGTTATAAGGGATTCTAACAATGGCAGGCAGGACTCGCGCGGTATAGCCATATCACCGGTAATTAATCGGTCAGCAATACTGATTAGTGCCTTAGTAGCATGGCCGCACTCCCCGACGACAATCTTTTTGACCCCTAAGCGCTTGGCGGCCTGAACCTGACCCAGTGCGATCCGGGCAAACTGAATATCATCATACCAAACACCGTAATTAACGCCTTCATAACCCATAGATTCACTTGAAAGTGTCCAGTTAAGACCGGCCGCTTCAAATAATATCGCAAAAGCTGCCGGATTTTCCGGCCATGCTACATACTCGCCAGCATTGTGGATTAAGAGAATATCGGCATTTTTCTTATCAACAGGTATCTTAAGGCGCTTACCCGTCTTTTCTTCAATAATATCCTCGATGAATTCAATATTATCCAAAAAAGCGGCGCTATTCATCCCGGTTGACGAGCCGGTTTTAAGATGCTGGATAGTGCCGGATTTGTGAACATTATCAGGCGCAATTCCCATCTCTTGACTGAAGAGTTTGCGTAGTTCTCGGGCTAAAAGAGCATTATCAACCCCCAAAGGACAAACCGATGCGCATCGCCGGCATAACGTGCAGCGATAGGCTAGTTCAGCCAAATGGTAAACTACCCGCCAGTTAAGTTCAATATCTGCGCCCACCCATCTGCCGAGCAATTTCCCTGCCGGAGTAAAATAACGACGGACGATACGCCGCAAAACTTCTGAGCGAAAATTAGGCCGATAAACATCATTGCGTCCGCTTTCGATAAATACCGGGCAGGCCTCGTTGCAGGTATTGCACTGCATGCAGTAAGAAGTCGACAGCGTTGTCGGCTGGAGGAACCCCCAATTGTTCTGCCGATCAAATATTTTTTCTAATCCCTTGAGGAACGCTCTCACAATAGCCTGCTCTTGTTCTTTATTTTTAGGTAAAGGCAGACTAAGGGCTGAGAATCCGTCAAGTGAAAAGTCGTATTTACTGATAGTATCAGGCTTTAATTGTTTAAACGGCGTATTATCTTCGCCCGGCAAAGGCAGCAGATCTTCGGCGCCCAATAGCGAAACTACAGGTTGGTCTGAGCCAATATCCCCCAGACTAACTCGTTTTTTCATCATTTAGGATCCTCCTTTCCTTGAGATACCTGCGCACTCCAAGATGCCTGCGTTTGCACATGGTCCGCAGACCAGTCAACTTGGTAATTAAAATAGCCGGAAATGTCCTGTTCCATTTTACTGCCAGGTTTCATCATTTCATCGTCCCACATGATATTGTGATAAAAGAAATACTTAACAGCAAAATGCATCATGCGGCCAAATGGCAATAACAGCAAAAAAATCCCGAATACTAGAAACTGGATGATAATGAGCGGGTGCTCAATAGTTCCTGGATTAAAGACCAGCAGCGTCATTATTTGCTGCTTAATAATTGCAAAGGACGGGTCAGCAACCAGCCATGCGGCAAAACCGGAGCCAAATAAAAGTGCCATAAGATATAGGTTGAAATAGCACACAAAATCAGACATGTACCTTAGCTCCTCATCGGTATGCCGTCGCCATAAAAGCAACAGACTGCCGATAAGACCGGAAGTTAAACCGATAACACCGCTCGAAAACTCCAGCCACTCAAGCGCATAATCAAAAGCTGTCTCGGCCTTGTTTATATCACTGAAACCAGCGACGGCAAGCCCGGCATCCAAAATTAAGAAAGTCAGCCACAACCCACAGAGGTAAAGGCCGGCGTGTAGCGGAAAACTTCCTTTCCATAGCTTAGGATTATGGACAAACGCCTTTTTAATAAATAACATTTCCTGACTCATTTCCTTCATTTCATGAAGCATTGAGCGCTGCGGCGGCAGTTTGCTGTAATCAACCTTTTGGTACTTAGATCCTTCTGGTCCCTGATGCGGTACAGGGTATAAATCCCAACGCAGATGTCTGGGCATTTTTGCATACCCCAGAACTTTATATGCCGTGACAGAAACAAACACGAGAATAGCAATATAAATCAACGGCCCGGTAATAAACCACCCCAAAGACACCATAGCAGCACCTCCCGCCTTAAATATTTAAACCAGCAATAACGCTAGGCGCAGTTTCTCAAATACCGTATCTTACAGCATGCCCCAGCCTCGCGTATATTCCAGTAAAATCTGAAACTCCGGATCCTTAAAGCCTGCTGCGATGAGGTCGCGTTTTATCTCATAAGCCTCAACCGTGGTTGAATAGCAGTATATTGCCATCTTATCAGCCTCAAAAATAAACCCCTTAGAGGCCATAACATCCATCATCGCTGCTACCCGATTAGCCCTTTTTGTCATTAAACGTCCGGCCTCTCTCACAGCAGCCGCATCGACTTTTACACCCCGGCCGACATTTTCCCAGTAAGATTCATCCGGCGCTAGCCACAATTTTACCCGCGTCAGGTGTGTGACAACGGGAGGACCGTACTTTTGTCTGACTTTCTCCATCAATATCACCTTTTCTCCGATGGTTAACCTGTTTATAATTGATTAGGCCAGCCGCTAGATCATTAATCCCAGCGGCTGGCTATACACTATCCTATTTTACATTCAACCAGTAATCGACAAAGATAACATTTGATAACCAGTAGCCCAATGGGACGTTAATCAGTACACCAATGGTGAAGGCCGCAAACGGTTTCCAGCCGGCAGCCGCCAAATCCCTGAACCTGGTCGTGAAGCCGATACTCAGGAAGGTCCAGGTAAAGGTCCAGCTGCGCAAGGTCTTAATTACCCCCAGGGCATCTTTGGAATAGACTGAGCCAAGCTTCGGATCAAGGCTGGCAATTACTAATGTTGTAAATATTGACGCCACGAAGAAGCCAATAACGAATTTGGGGAACCGGCGCCATACTTCACCATAGTCAACCCGCTCGGATTGCGCTAAGCTTTTCTTTTCCCACAAAGTTACCGATAGAATAGCGGCCATCAAAGCCCACAGTCCGACAAACATATCGCGGCCAACAACCTTCATAAGTGTGAAAGTTTTTACTGCGCGATCATCGCCAGGCGGTAAATTAGCCATTGCATTATACTGCTCTGCAGCCGCGAATCCGGCAGCGTCGGCAAATTCAGATGTACCTATCCAAGCTCCGGCCGGGCCGGGTTCCATCCCGAGACTCTTAGCTACGGCCGGCAGGAAGGCAATCATAACTACCGCCCAAATTACGACCAGCGAGATTGCCATGGAAACATGTTCCTTCTCGGCCCGGCAAGCGCCGCCGACAGCGATTGAGCCCGATACACCGCAGATCGAACCGCCGGCGCCGAGGGTTGCACCAAAGCGTGGATCAAGCTTAAACAATTTTGTGGCAGCAAAGTAAATCGAAAAGAAAGTAACGACCGATACAATAGTTGCCTGCAGCATGGCCAGTGGGCCGGCTGTCATAATAATGGTAAACGGAAGGGTCGCCCCCATCAGGACGATACCGGTTTTTACATAGAACTCAGTTCGCAGCGCCTCTTGGAACCAACTAGGCAATTTTATGCAATTGCTCACAATCATCCCAAAAACAAGCGCCAGCAGGGGTGTTTCTAATTGGTAGGTTTTCATAAACTTATTAGAACCAAGGATTGTAATGATTATTGATAAGATATAGAGGACAATAAAACCAGTGACGAACCGCTGAACATTGTAGCCCATTACCTTTGCAGCAATAGTAAAGGCGATAAGGAAAAACCCAAATAAGGTAAATAGACCACTGGGATTTTTGCTCAAGCCTGCTGTAACTTTACTAAAATCATCAGACCAACTGGAAATCTTTACAGCCATGGACTTAAAAAAGCTAATATCACCGGCAAAAAATGCAATCGTGATAAGTACTGTGAGCAATAGCGCAATGATAATGGCCCAGGTATCTTCCCGCTTAATGAACGGAAGACTTGATTGTGGTACTCCAGCCATAGGAATTCCTCCTTTTTATTTAATATCAGGCAGCATTCGAGCCGCCTGACGGCTTAGGCTTACGCCAAGCTTGCTGGAGTAGGATTAGGCGTAAGCCAAGCGTTCAGCGTGATTATACACAGCCGGTCGGTTTAGGCAATCCAGCTAGCTTGCACGCCCCTTTTGCCGGGCCGGAGGGAAATAGTTCATAGATTTCCTTTAAGGTAAATCCGGTATCTTTGCAAAGCTTGCGAATCATCGGCGCAATGCCGAATTTCAGGTAATACTCACGAAGATAATTAATAACCTTCCAATGCTTTTCGGTCAATTCATCAACATGTTCTTCCTTGGCAAAATAAAAGACGATATCTTCATTCCACACCGACGGATCGACAATAAATCCATCCTCATCAATTTCTATCTGCATTCCTTTAATATCAATTACGCTCATGTGAGCACCTCCTCAGTCCCATTTCACCATTTCAATTTTCTAATCCAATACTATTGCCTTGCCTACCAAATCCATTACGCCGCCCATCTCAAAATCGATTAAGCCATAATGTTTCATGACGGGGGGAATTTGCGCCTTACAGATAGAGCAAGGAATAGCCAAATAGTCAATCTTACCGACAGCTTTAACTTGTTCGGCCTTTTTCCGGCCCAATTTCATGCGAATATCCATCATCTCATCCATCAAAATACCTGACCCGCCGCCGCAGCAGAAATTGTCCTCGCGATTGGGTGTCATTTCAACAAACTCATCAACGCAGGCTCTGACAATGCGGCGCGGCTGCTCAATAACATCACCGGCCCTGGCTAAGTTACAGGGATCATGTAAAGTCACCCTAATCGGCAATTTGTTAAATTTGAGTTGGCCTAAATGACGGTCACAGTATTCATGGATGTGAATGAGTTCAAAGGGCACCGGACCGTTTAACCCCTCGGTATACATTTTGGCAGCTCGCCAACCATGCCCGCACTCACCTTGAATTACAGTTTTGGCACCAACGGCAGCAGCAGCCTCTTTTAGGCGCAAATTATGACTATGCATAGCGTTGTAGTTAAACAGCAGGCCAAAGTTTGCGGCTTCGAGCACTGATGAAGATATTGTCCAGTTAGCCTTAAGCTTATGAAATAACTTAGCGGTGCCATACATTGTATAAACATTGGTGAAAAAGTCAGCTGATGATGGTATAAACAAAATATCCGAGTTTGGTTTATCAACCGGTATCTTGATGCTTACTCCGGTTTCTTCCAAAAGATCATCTTCCATAAATTCGACGGTATCCAGGGTAGCCAGCTGATTGATGCCCATGTTATTGCCAGTCTTGACCATATTAGCAGCAACGCCCTGCATAAATTTCGGCATAATACCCAGTTCCGACAGAATATGACGGGCCATTATCGTTATTTCGGCAGTATCAATTCCAAACGGACAAAATCTGGCGCAGCGACGACATTCATTGCACTGATAAAAATAGGTCAACCACTTGCCGACAGTGTCTTCATCAAAATCTTCAGCCCCGACAAACCGATTAAGCGTTCTGCCGGCCCAAGTAAAGTACCGTTTATAGATACTGCGCATCAAATCAGCCCGGACGGCCGGAATATTATGATAATCTTCGGTACCTAAATAGCTGTGACACTGTTGCATGCAGCTGCCGCACCTGGTGCAAGTATCAAGCATAGTCATGAGCGAGCGCAGTTTAGGCAGCATTTCTTCGAGTTTTTCAACAAATCTCAGCTTCAACTCAGCTTCCGGTGTTACCCTATACCCCAGGGCCGCCACTTCATTGGCTTTGGCTATGTGTAAAGGAGGCTTCACTCAGCAGCCCTCCTTGCGCCGAAATCGGCCTTAGTAATACTGCCCGCTGTTGGATAGGCCGGCGGCGGCGCAACAATGAGCGACCGCGTTACAAAGAATCCGGCCAGATGCACAAGCTTAGAGAACGGGAAGTATATCAAGAGAATATTAACTAAGAAAAAATGACTTAGAAAAATCCAGTTTTGCGGCGCGGCAGCCGGGCAGAAGGTTATTAGCCCTGCCATATAACTCCGGATAGCTGCCAAGTCTACTTCCAGTGTTGTCAGCCGCATATGCATACCACTAATGACAATGGCCAACAGCAGGAGAATATCAAAATAATCGGCCGGATTGGACATCCGCTTTACTTCCGGCACTGCTGTCCGTCGATAAAAAAGCACTATTAACGCTCCTAGTAGCAGTATGCCTGCCCCTGTTCCCAAAGCAGCTGACATAGCTACGCTTTGGGACGGGGACATCCCGAGCGCCGTAAATTGCAGGCCCAATTGTGATATTCCGACAATATGACCGCCAACAACGGCAAATAGTCCAATATGCATCAGCCATGCCCATAGCCACAGCCCTTGTTCGCTGCGCCTCAGGCTATCGAATAATATTAACTCCTTACTTATCGCCAGCACCCTGCCGGCGGTGTCGGCAGGGGCAGGGAACATTGTAAGCTTAAACGGCACCGGGCATTTAAGCCAGGTTGCAATCCGCCATATCATTCCTGCCAGAAAAACGCCTGCCGCAAGATAAGGGAGAACCTGACCAATCAAAAAGAGCATAATCATCCCCCCGCCGGTACCCTATTTTTTTCAAAATTAGGCGCCTTGAGATCGCCGCGCTCCGCTCGTAATGACATTTTAGTCGATTGACAACCCTTTAAAATGTCGCTCAAACGGTAGCGCGGCAATCTTATATTTTAATACTTAAACTGCGTTGTCGATCTGAACGTAGTTGTTGCGTGAGTAAAATCGTCAATATGTTTAGCAGTAAACGGAAGGTCAGTCAGCTTGAAGAAGCGTTCCCAGCCGATTCGCTCTATCCACTCGCCCATTCGCTCGCCTTCACGAGCATGATCGGCCCAAACCTCGACCAAATGTTTGACTGCATCGGTAACTTCCGGCCATTTCGGCGGATTATTGGGCAAGAAAGGAATGGCTAGTTTCGAGAACATCGGTGCAGTACGAGCATTGGATAGCTTGCCGCCGACCCAGATTGATACACCGTCATTAGGAGGATCCATTATTTTAATGGCCGGGCAAACAGCTGTACAGTTGCCGCACATCATACATTTTTCAGGGTTTATTATGACGCTTTTTGCCTTGGGATTGGGACGGATGGCCCCGGTAGGACAGGCAGCAATAGTAGTTGGAATCTCACAGATTTTGCTGACCATTTCGTCATTGACGCGTGGAATTGTCCGGTGAATGCCAACGACGCTGATATCTGAGCAGTGGCAAGCCCCGCACATATTAACACAGCAGGCGACGGCAATTCTCAACCGGGCCGGGACTTTGATTTTGCCGGTAAAATAGTCATGGAGTTCATCCATAATATTCTTAGAAAGACCCGAGGCATCGGTTACCGCACTCTTACAGTGAATCCAACCTTGCGTATGGACGACATTACTAATTGATACCCCCACACCACCGATGAGATAGTCTTTGGCATCAAGCTCGTCAATAAGGGGCTGCAGTTTGGACTCATCCGAAACCAGAAACTCAACATTATTGCGGGTAGTAAACCGCAGGAAACCATCACAGTACTTGTCAGCAATATCCGAAATATCGCGAATAAAGTCGCTGCAGACTAACCGGGGCGAGGCCACGCGCACTGAATGCAGCACAGCACCGCTATTGCTGACATGCCTTAAAACACCGGGACGCGGAATGGTATGATATTTCCATTGACCGTAGTTTTCTTTAATAATCGGCGGGAGCATTTCCCGAAAATCGGGCGGTCCAAAGTCGGTTCTAGCCACGTTTCTCTACCTCCTCCGGGTTCCAGAATATATAAGGATTATGGCGCGGCGCCTTAACCATCTGCGGCAGCGGCTCG
>JGI24708J26588_10000440_pt1 | contig 33843 bp, 30 predicted proteins | sample BioPla1DNA2_FD_26588 | JGI IMG/M metagenome (IMG submission 26588) | reverse complement strand
GGTTCCACAATCTCGGTGATTTCCTGAGTTGTCCCGTCACTAAAGGTAATTATGCTTTTGCGGGTTTCAAAGAACTCAGGGGGGAATGCAGACTGCGGTTCTCCGCTGTAAAGTACGGGAAGAATATACTCTTTTCCCCTGATCGCCGTAAAATAGTTTATTGCCTGCCTGATACCCGGTGAGTTCCGGTCTTTATCATTGCATACAACCAATAACCAGCGGCAATTAGAGAGAATGTTCAACTGCCCGTTTGCTAACTGAGTCTCATCTTTAACAGGCAAGAGTCTCCCGCTTTTATACTTTACTTCGTCAGTCAGACTGTGTGCTTTTTTGGGGAGAGCATATGTTGATATCTCTGAGATCAGCTTTTCTGCGAGGATACGGTTTGCCGCTTCATCCACAAAGCAAATGCAGTAATCAAGGAACTCCATAATTTACCTCAGCACTTGTAATCTTAAGCTATTACAGAGATGAATTACCAAATGTTCTTATTACAATTATACCTTGAATTGGTAAATTGCAAAAGACAGTAAAATCTTTATTTTTTACAATGCATCAACATACCTGATATATATATCTTTTAAATCATTATATAGTTCGGATACAGAATTACTGGCGGGCGATAAAAGAACTGAATCACCAGGCTTTGCTGAGAGAAAAGCACAATCAACAGCCTGTTTCAGTGTGTTGCAATGAGTAATGCGAATATCGATTCCCTGATTCTTACCTACCAGCTTGCGCATAAGACTCATTTCAATAAGCCCCGATGTTTGGCCAATCAGAATTAAATGTTTTACCTTTGCAGCCAGGATATTTCCGAGCGAATCATAGGATCTGTTTTCATCATCGCCTCCTGTTATCAGAAGTATTCTTCGTTTAAAGGTCTTTAATGCTTTAATTGTATTTTCAGGGATATTTCCTGACAAATCAAAGTAGTATTTTACATTATTAAGTTCTCGTATCTCTTCGACAATGTCAACATCTCTATAATTTTCTGCGGGAATATCTTCTCCCGGTTTTTTCTCGTAAGATTCATTTTCTTCATCAGAAAAAATTAATTCTTCATCCATTTGCTTCTCCGGTAAGGGTCTGCTTCTTAATAATAATATATAAGTTGAAACATAAAATATGAACATCATATACATATGTCATCCTGAGGGTCGCGCACCCCCCACGGTCATCCTGAACGGAACATAGTGGAGTGAAGGATCTTTACGCTGTCATAAAAGTTTATTATAGATAAGGTTTGATATCTTGCCAAAAAGCGGGTACAATGTTTATATTGTATAAGAATAATGGGGGTAAAAGCGTGTCAAAACCTGTCGTTGCAGTAGTTGGAAGACCAAATGTAGGCAAGTCAACTTTTTTTAATTATCTTGCCGGAAGAAGAATATCTATTATAGAGGATACACCCGGTGTTACCAGAGACCGTATCTATGCTGAAAGCGAATGGAGGGGAAAGAAATTTACCCTGATAGATACAGGCGGAATTGAAGCCTATTCCGAAGACTATATTAAGCAGCAGATGGTAAGACAGGCTCAAATAGCCATTGATACCGCTGATGTAATTGTTCTGATGGTGGACATAAAAACCGGGTTAACAGCTGCAGATGAGGATGTGGCGGTTATGCTCAGAAAGTCGGCAAAGCCTGTTGTGGTAGCCGTTAATAAGGTTGACAGTATCGGGCAGACTCCTCCGGAAGCCTATGAATTTTACAACCTCGGAATGGGCGAAATCTACCCTGTTTCTTCTATTCATGGTTTGGGAATGGGTGAGCTTCTGGATGCAATATATGATTATTTTCCCGAGGAAAAACATGCTGTAGACGAAGATGATTACATCAAAGTAGCTGTTATCGGAAAACCTAATTCGGGGAAATCGTCCATCATAAACAGGATATTGGGCGAGGAGCGTGTCATAGTAAGCGATATACCAGGAACAACCCGGGATGCTATAGATACATTCTACGAAGCAGAAGGCAAAAAATACATGTTTATTGACACTGCCGGAATCCGCAGAAAAAGCAGAATAGACGAAGATATAGAAAAATACAGTATTATCAGGTCATGGACGGCTGTGGACAGAGCTGATGTATGTATTATTATGATAGATGCAAATGAAGGTGTTACAGAACAGGACACAAAAATTGCAGGTTATGCGCATGAACAGGGTAAGGCATCTATTATAGCCGTTAACAAATGGGATACCATCACTAAAGAAACCGGTNCATTAGAAGAATACCGTAAAAAAGTAATTCAGTCTCTGGAGTTTATGAGCTATGCTCCAATAGTTTTTATTTCAGCAAAGACGGGCCAAAGAGTGGATCGCCTGCTCGAGCTTATAGAATATGTGAACAACCAGGCTTCATTCAGGGTACAGACAGGGATGCTGAATGATGTCTTAAATGATGCCATTGCCATGGTTCAACCCCCATCTGATAAAGGAAAGCGCCTAAAAATCTATTATATGACTCAGGTAGGGGTTAAGCCACCCAGCTTTGTTATATTTGTTAATAATGCCGAATTAATGCACTATTCTTATTCAAGATACCTTCAAAACACATTACGGAATAATTTTGGTTTCGAAGGCACACCTATTCGTTTTACTATTAAAGAAAAGGGAGATGAATAAATGCCTTTTGAAATAATTGTAATAGTATTTTCATCGGTTATCGGTTATTTATTAGGTAGTGTTAATACCTCGATTATTATTGGAAAACTTGTTTACAAGACAGATGTGAGAGAGCATGGAAGCGGTAATGCAGGGGCGACCAATGTATTAAGAACATTTGGCAAGAAAGCTGCCCTTGCAGTTGTTGCGGGGGATTTTCTAAAAGGAGTATTAGCCTGTCTGATCGGACGCTATGTCTTCGGTGAGATTAATCCCGGAAGCGGAATATTTCTGGGCGAATATTTTGCCGGATTTTTTGCTGTAATCGGGCATAATTGGCCAGCTTATTTTGGTTTCAAAGGCGGTAAAGGAGTAATGACATCTTTTGCGGTAATTCTTATGTTCTCGCCGATGGCGGCATTAATATGCCTTGGGGCTTTTATTGTTATTGTAGCAATAACGCGCTATGTTTCTTTGGGTTCGATGTTAAGTGCAATATTGTTTTTGATTATTATTTTCAATGAGCCTTTGCCTATGTTATTGATTGGAACCGCATTGGTAGCATTGATTATAATAAGGCACAGTGCAAATATCAAAAGGCTTTTTGCCGGAAATGAGAAAAGATTAACCTTTAAAAATACTAAGGAGAGATAATAGAGATGTCAGTAGTATCAATAATTGGAGCAGGCAGTTGGGGGACAAGCCTGTCTATTCTTTTGAATAAAAACGGACATGATGTCCGTGTATGGTCATTGTTTCAGGATGAAGTGGATATGCTCAATGATGAGAGGGAACATAAAAAGAATCTTCCAGGTGTAAGAATTCCTGAGTCTGTTATATTTACCACCAATCTGAAGGATTGCCTTGATGGACATAATTATATTGTCATTGTGGTACCATCACAGGTAGTTCGGGAAACCTGCAGATTGCTTAAACCATATGTATATAAGGATGATATAGTGATAATATGCTCAAAAGGGCTTGAAGAAAAAACAGGCATGAGACTTAGCGAGGTAATACTCAGCGAAATATCGGATGTTCAGCCCGTAGCGCTATATGGCCCCAGTCACGCAGAGGAGGTTGCCCATGGAATTCCTACAACGGTTGTAGCAGCATCTTCTAACCGTGATGCAGCCATAGAGGTTCAGGATCTTTTTATGTCACCAGCTTTTCGTGTTTATACAAGCTCAGACTTAATTGGAGCCGAAATCGGATCAGCTCTGAAGAATATTATTGCCTTATGTGGCGGGATTTGTGACGGCTTAGGTTATGGTGATAACAGCAAAGCCGCGCTGATAACCCGTGGAATTACCGAAATAGCCAGATTGGGCAAAGCAATGGGAGCCAGTTCAAAAACCTTTGCTGGCCTGACCGGAATCGGCGATATCATCGTTACTTGTACAAGCAATCATAGCCGGAACCTGCGGGCAGGAAGATTGATAGGCAAAGGTTATACTGTGGAAGAAGCCCAGAATGAAATTAAAATGGTGGTTGAAGGGATTTCAGCAACCCGTGCCGCCAAAGAACTTGCCGACAGGTATAATATCAGTATGCCAATAATTCAGGAGGCGTACAAGATTTTGTTTGAAGGTAAGCAATGCAAAGAGGCGGTATATGATCTTATGACCAGAAGCCGCAAACACGAAACCGAAGATACCGGTTGGTAAATTGGCAAGGGGATAAGAGTGACCGGGCTCAGGAGGACAGGCAGGAACAACTTCTTCAGTTGACTCGTATAGGGATTTGCCGGCTCATATACAGGGGGGAAAATAAAATGTCTGATTTAGTGCAAATAAAATTTAAGGCAAAAGCATTGTCGATTTTTCGAAAATTATTAGATGATCAGGTTATACAAGCCTTTCTTGAAATGATAGATGAAAACGAGAGCAATACCTCAGTAAAGATTGACAGATATGCGTCTTTCATACATCTGTTATTTCAATCAAATGAGAATTTTACTGAATATATTTGGCAGCGAATAGTTTTTGATGAAAACATATACATCCGTAAATGTGTAAATAAAGAAGACATTTCACCTATGCTGCGGGAGACGGTCAGACATGAACTTGAAACATTGCAGGAAATCTCACAAATAACATCACAGGATATAAAAAAAGAAATTAATTGTGACGTGTTTTTGCCTGAATGGACTACAAGCGGATATGACTTTGTAAATATGTATGAAGAACGGATAAATAGCTTGTTTACATCAGGATATGGCATCTACGCGAAGCATGCTGTATTTACATACAGTAAAGGCGAAATAGTGCCGGTTAAATATCCCGATCGTATCCGGCTTTCAAATTTAACGGAGTATGAACGGGAACGGAAAAAAATAGTGGACAACACGATTGCCTTTATAGAAGGTAAACCGGCCGCTAACACACTTTTATATGGTGATGCCGGAACAGGGAAATCTTCTACAGTTAAAGCTGTTGTCAATGAATTTGCAAACCGGGGCTTAAGAATGGTAGAGGTCAGAAAAAGCGATTTGCTTAAAATACCGGATTTAATTGAAAAGCTTGCCGGTAACCCGTTAAAATTTATTATATTTATTGATGATCTGTCATTTTCAAAGCATAATGAAGAGATTGGCGCATTGAAGGCTCTGCTGGAAGGAACTGTATCGTCCAGAACTCCAAATGTAATCATTTATGCTACCAGTAACCGCAGACATTTGATCAATGAAAGATTCGAAGACCGCCAGGGAACTGATATCCATATAAATGAAACGATTCAGGAGCAAACATCTTTGTCAGACCGTTTTGGACTTTCAATCCTGTTTTCTAAACCTGATAAAGACGAATACTTGAAGATTGTACACCATCTTATGAAAGAATATGAAGTCAGAGAGACGGAAAATATTGATTTGCTTGCTGAGAAATATGCTTTGGAACGTGGCGGACGCTCGGGCAGAACAGCACGCCAATTTGTAGAGAGTATAATGAGTGGTCTTTCATCCGAAGTAACCGGCTTATCTCACTGAAACATTTAATCAGATATATAGCTAAGTATAAGAAGCATCTGTCGAAAACGGCAGATGCTTTTATTATGCCATAATTCATGGGATCACAGCTTGGTCTGCCATTCGGTTTCTTTGAAGCCAACAAGCACAAAATCGTCTCCTACCAGAATCGGGCGCTTGACCAGCATTCCATCGGTAGCAAGCAGAGAAAGTTGTTCGTCCTCCGTCATAGAAGATAGTTTTTTCGAAAGCTCCAGCGCCCTGTATTGTAAGCCGCTGGTATTAAAAAATCGCTTGAGCGGCAGGCCGCTTTTCTCATACCAAACCCGTAGCTCGGCTTCAGTGGGATTTTCGGTTTTAATGTCGCGTAAATCGTACTTAACACCTCTGGCATCGAGAAACGCGCGTGCCTTCTGGCAGGTGCTGCATTTAGTATAGCAAATAAATAGCATAAAGATTCCTCCGCTTTCGGTGTTATGGATTTTGTGTATGACGATAAATCGAGTGCCTCAAGCGTTTCGCCTCGCTTCGATGACATTTTCTGCTCTGAGTATAGCATAATACTACCGGATTGTCAGGGGAAAGTGGTTCGACAACTGGGAAATATGGTGATGCCGGAACGTAATAATTTCATTGTGAAACTTCTCCTTTCAAATTTCATGTATTAGTATATTTTGCACGTCATAACTTAATCATCTTCAAAGTCGAATACTTCCTCAATTGTTTTAGAGAAGATTTTAGAAAGTGAATATGCAAGACGAATAGATGGATCAAACTTGCCGGTTTCAATTGCATTTATAGCTTGTCTTGATACTCCGGCAAGCTTACCTAGCTCTGCTTGTGTTAAACTTAGTGCCTCTCGTAATGTACGTACTTTATTTTTCAAAACAAACTCCCTTCGTGTCAAGTTAACATTACATGGATAATATCATACTATTTCACAAAATGTCAAGCTAACCTTACACAAGATGTTGCGAATTCTTCTTATGTTGCGATACAATATAGTAGGCCATCTCGAAGTAATTGCTAAGAAAATTTGGGAATTTGGGGTGTGGGGAAAATGAACGTTAAAAAATTCATAGAAATAATGTCTGTTGCAGAGAAATTAAAGAATAATACAAGGCACTCATGGACTTCTTCTAATCGCCACGAAAGTGTAGCGGAGCATAGTTGGCGATTATCTTTAATGGCATACTTTGTTAAGGATGAATTTCCTTATGCAGATATTAACAAAGTAATATTAATGTGTATTTGCCATGACTTAGGCGAAGCAATCACAGGGGACATACCTTCATTTAATAAAAATGAAAGCGATGATATTGTAGAAAACAAAGAGGTTCACCAGTTGATTAACAATCTGCCGGAACCATATAATAAAGAACTTTCAAAGTTATTTTTAGAGATGCAAGCACAAGAAACTATCGAATCTAAGCTCTACAAAGCGCTTGATAAGATGGAGGTGCTAATTCAGCACAATGAGGCTGATATATCAACATGGATTCCTCTTGAGTATGAATTAAATCTGACACACGGAGAAAAAGAGGTGGAGTTTTCAAATTATATGAAAGATTTGAAACAAGCTATTAATGAGGATACTATGAATAAGATACAGCATGCAAAAGAATCAATATCATAGATATTTAATCGTCTTATATATTGCAAAGTAAAAATAAATATAGTTTTCTGAAATACTCATTAATAAAAGGTGCAAAATAAAAAAGTATTGGAGCATTAGGTAAAATATTGGGCGGGGATGAAACCCCGCCCAAGCTTTAAACTTTTTGCTACACCTTTACATTTTTGCCCACTATCAATGGCCATTCGACGTCGCCGTTTAGAGATTTACCCTCGGTTATGGTAACGCCCTTATCCAAGATGCAATAATTTAGCTGGGCGTCTTTTTCCACAGTTGTTCCCTGCATTACCAGACTGTTTTTGACAACGACACCCTTCATTATCCGGACCCCACGGAAGAGGACACTGTTTTCCACTGTTCCTTCAATGATACATCCATCTGCTACTATTGAATTTTTCACATTTGCTTCTTCATTGTACTTGGCAGGTGGTTCATCCTTAACCTTGGTAAAGATTTTTCTCCTGTCCATAAGCAGTTCCTGTCTGACCTTTGGATTCAACAGCTCCATATTAGTTCTGTAATAAAGCTGAATACTGTTCAGTGGTCTCCAGTAGCCGTTAAACATGTATGCATAAATTTTAAGATTATCTGTCTGGCGAACTATAATGTCAAAAACAAAATCTGTAAGACCTTTGGCGGCACTGTCCTGTAAAAGCTCAATTAAAAATGTTCTGCGCAGTATATATACACCCATTGAGCCTATACTGCTTTTCGGATTTATAGATTTTTCCTTAAAATCTACAATTCTGCATTCATCATTCAACTCTACTGTACCAAATAACTTTCGGTCTTCCACAGAAATATCGCTCATGTTTCGACAGGCGATAGTTATATCTGCTCCGGTACGAATATGCTGATCCAGCATTGGTTCATAATCCATATTATAGATGGCATAGCCGTGGCCTATTAAAACAAATTCTTCATCACTTCGCTGGAGAAAAGTCAGATTGTTGTACATGGCGTCTGCACTTCCCTTGTACCAACCTGTCCCGAACTCTGAAAGATATGGCGGGAAGATGAATAGCCCCTCGTTTTTTCTGTCAAGGTCCCATTCCTTTCCAGAGCCCAGATGATCCATAAGGGAACGGTAATTATACTGGGTTAAAACTCCGATATTTGTTATTCCCGAATTAACCATGTTGGATAGCACAAAGTCAATAATTCTGTATTTTCCGCCTATAGGAACGGCAGATATTGATCTTTCCAGAGACAATTCCTTCAGACGATTATTTTTTCCACCGGTCCATATTATTCCCATCGTAGAGTTCATCTTTTATCTCCTCCTTTTATAAGATATCCTCCCGAAGGTATATTGTTTGTATCAAAATCGTGAGGAGTCACATAATTATCAATAACAACGTTTCTGCCAAGGACCGTATTGTTGGGGATAACAGTATTTGAACCGATAACGTTTATTATGGTATCATAAACTTTGGGGTTAAAAGCATTTTCTGCGAATTCACCTATTCCGCATTTAACATTATTCCCGATAACACTGTTTTCACCGATGATTGTTGTGTATATTTCAGTGTTTGAACCAATTAATGTATCGGACATGATAATAGAGTCTTCGATCACAGTACCTGCATTGATAATGACCCCCGGAAAAACAATAGATCTTCTTACTGTTCCGTATATCATACAGCCTTCTGCTATAATTGATTTTTCAATTTTGCCTGTATCACCGACAAAATGTGCCGGATATACAGGATTGGGGGAGTATATTTTCCAGTTGGGGTCAAACAAATTGAAATCAGGGATCAGTTCTGTCAGATTCATATTTGACTGCCAGTAAGCCTGAATTGTTCCCACATCACGCCAGTATCCATCAAATTTATATGCCATAAGTTTCTTATTGTGTGCCAACATTTCCGGAATGATATTTTTTCCGAAGTCATGATGGGACGAGCTNTTATGATGGTCATTCACNAGATATTCCCGNAANACATCCCANGTAAAANTATANATNCCCATAGAAGCCAATGTGCTTTTAGGCTTCTCAGGTTTCTCTTCAAATTCATAAATGCAGCCGTCTTCATTGGCATTCATAATTCCATAACGGCTTGCCTCATCCAGAGGAACATTAATAACCGAAATTGTGGCATCAGCATGGGTCTTTTTATGAAAATCAAGCATTTTTGAATAGTCCATTTTATAGATATGATCACCGGATAAGATAATAACATATTTTGCAGACATCTCATCTACATAGTGTATATTTTGATAAACAGCATCAGCTGTTCCGGAATACCATTCACCTTTTTCTGTTTTCATATATGGAGCGAGGATTGTAACTCCGCCACTGACACGGTCCAGATCCCAGGGTTTCCCTATACCNATATGTGAGTTAAGCTGAAGCGGCTGATATTGAGTTAACACACCAACAGTATCTATACCTGAATTTATACAATTACTTAATGTAAAATCAATAATACGGTATTTTCCACCATAGAGTATTGCCGGTTTTGCGACATTTTGGGTCAGTACGCCAAGACGGCTTCCCTGCCCGCCGGCCAGAATCAAGGCAACAATTTCTTTTCGGGTCATAATTTATCCTCCTGAAAAATTGTTCTCTTTATTATATACCCCTATTATTACAATAAATCAAATTATGGAAAATAAAAATGTTGAATTTCTTAAAGGAAATGGATATAATAATTGTGAAGGTCAAGGAAGGTCAAAGTAAACTGGGAGGTGTAGCTGTTGAAATACCGTGACTACTACGAAATATTAGGGGTAAAAAAAGAAGCTACCCAGGATCAAATAAAAAAGGCGTATCGTAAGCTTGCAAAAAAATATCATCCTGACACTAACCCGGGAGATAAAAAAGCCGAGGAAAGGTTTAAAGAAATAAATGAGGCTTATGAAGTATTAGGTAGCGAAGAAAAACGAAAAAAATACGATCAGTTGGGTAATCAATTTAATTTTGCCAACGGTTTTGATTTTGATCCGTCTCAATTTGGCTTTAATAAAGGAAATATGCGTTACGAATTTAGAACCGCCGGATCGGGAGGATTCAGTGACTTTTTTGATATGTTCTTTGGTGACGGAGGCATAGATATAGATGATTTATTCACTATGGGAGGAAGAAACGGATTTACCAAAAGAGGTTTCACTGCTAATTCTTCCGCAAATTATCAGAATCGTATAAGAGGTGAAGATAAAGAGGCAGAGATAAAGATTTCTGTTGTAGATGGTTTACTTGGAGCAGAGAGGCATATAAGCATTGAGAGTCCAAAAGGCAGAAAAACTTTGTCTGTAAAGATTCCTAAGGGAATCCAGCCTGGTGGGAAAATTCGTCTGACAGGTCAGGGAGGCAAGGGTGTCAACGGTGGCCCCGATGGAGATTTAATGCTAATTGTACGTTTTAAAGAAGATGAGTATGAGTTAAAAGGCTATGACATAATACAGAAAATTGAAGTTACACCATGGGTGGCGGCTTTAGGCGGCGACGTAAAAGTCAGGACTCCCGAATCCAAAATAATTGTAAAAATTCCTAAGGGAATACGAAACGGCGGAAGCATACGGATACCTGGTAAAGGCTATTATAACTCAATTGGAGGCAGGGGAGATCTCTTTATTAAGGTTTATATAAATAATCCGGAGTATTTAAGTCACAAGCAGCTGGAACTGTATGAAAAATTAAAGGAATTGGATTAGCACAGCATAAAAAAATAGTTGGTTACAGACAAAAGAGGTGTAGATAATATGAATTTGGAGAGATTTACTGAAAAAGCTCAGGAAGCTGTAGTTTCATCGCAGCAATGGGCTATAAGACTAAATCAGCAGCAGGTTGACGGAGAGCATCTGGCTTTAGCTCTGGTAGAGCAGGAGGACGGCTTAATTCCAAGACTTTTATGGGTATTGGGGGTTAACCCGGCTGATATTGAAGCTGAGCTTAAAAAGGAGCTTGAACGATTGCCCAAGGTATATGGAAATGGGGCATCAAATGTTTATGCAACGAGGAGATATAATCAGATTTTACTGTCAGCCGAAGATAAAGCTAAAAGACTCAAAGACGAATATGTAAGTGTGGAACATCTGTTCCTTGCTCTTATTGTTGAACGAGGAGGCTTTACCTCGGAATTACTAAAAAATTATGGAGTAATGGAGGAAACTTTTCTTGATGCCATGTCTAAAATTAGAGGTAATCAGAGGGTAACAAACCAGAACCCTGAAATGAACTTCATGGCACTTGAGAAATATGGCTGCGATTTAGTCGAACTTGCAAGAAAAGGCAAACTGGACCCTGTTGTGGGGAGGGATGCGGAAATTCGCCGTGTTATTAGAATATTATCGCGCAGAACAAAAAATAACCCGGTACTGATAGGTGAACCGGGAGTCGGGAAAACAGCTATTGTAGAGGCTCTTGCACAACGTATATTAAAGGGTGATGTCCCTGACAACTTAAAGAACAAAACCATCTTTTCCCTTGATATGGGAGCCTTGATTGCAGGAGCAAAGTTCAGGGGAGAATTTGAAGAAAGGCTGAAAGCCGTACTTAAAGAGGTAGAGGCCTCAGATGGACAGATTATTCTGTTTATTGATGAGCTGCATAATATTGTTGGAGCCGGAAAAGCAGATGGTGCAATGGATGCCGGAAATATTTTAAAACCCATGCTGGCAAGAGGTGAACTGCATTGTATAGGAGCTACCACCCTTGATGAATACAGGGAATATATAGAAAAGGATGCAGCTCTTGAAAGAAGATTCCAGACAGTATTGGTTGATCAGCCCACTGTGGAGGATACCATATCGATATTGAGGGGGCTAAAGGAACGCTTTGAAATACATCATGGAGTAAGAATTACCGACGGAGCAATCGTAGCCAGCGCAACCCTTGCAAATCGCTATATTTCTGACAGATTTCTTCCCGATAAAGCCATAGATCTTATGGACGAAGCGGCAGCCATGCTAAGAACAGAAATTGACAGTATGCCTGCCGAACTGGATGAGATTATGCGTCGTATAATGCAGCTTGAAATTGAACAGCAGGCACTGAGAAAAGAAAATGACAAAGCATCAAAGGAGCGCCTTGCTGCCATCGAGTCTGAGATCGCCGGCTTAAAGGACAAAGGGAATGAGATGAAAGCCCAATGGGAGCTTGAAAAGGAGTATATAAAGAGAGAAAAAGAAGCTAAAAAAGAAATAGAGGAGATTAAGCTCCAGATAGAAGAAGCTGAAAGAAACTACGATCTGGAGAGTCTTGCCAAGTTAAAATACGGTAAGCTTCCTGAACTTGAGAATACCCTCATGGAAGAGAAAAGGCGTCAATCAGAGCTGTCAGGGCGTATGCTAAAGGAAGAGGTAACCGAGGAAGAAATCACCGAGATTATTTCAAAATGGACAGGAATACCTGTTTCAAAACTGATGGAGGAAGAAAAAGAAAGGCTTTTAAATCTGGAGGATATCTTACATCAGAGAGTTATCGGGCAAAACGAGGCTGTTACAGCCGTGTCGGATGCTATACTTCGTGCCAGAGCCGGCTTAAAAGATAATAAACGGCCTGTAGGCTCCTTTATATTCCTGGGACCGACAGGTGTCGGGAAGACTGAGCTTGCAAAAGCACTGTCGGAAGCATTGTTTGATACCGAAGAAAACATGGTGCGGATTGACATGAGTGAGTATATGGAAAAGCATTCAGTTGCAAGACTAATTGGTGCACCCCCCGGATATATCGGCTATGAAGAAGGCGGACAGCTTACAGAAGCAATCAGAAGAAAACCATATAGCGTTATTTTGTTTGATGAAATAGAGAAAGCTCATCCGGATGTATTTAATATATTATTGCAGATACTGGATGACGGAAGGCTTACAGACAGTCAGGGCAGAGTAGTAAACTTTAAAAACACGGTAATTATTATGACCTCCAATATTGGAAGCCACATACTCCTGGAGAATACCGGTGATGAAGGGGAGCTTGATGCTGTAACCCGTGAAAAGGTTATGAGTGAATTGCGCTACGGATTCAGACCGGAATTTTTAAATCGTATAGATGATATTGTGATGTTTAAGCCTCTCACTCAGAACGAGGTAAAACAGATAGTTAAGCTGGTTATTAACACACTGTCAGGCAGATTGGCCGAAAAAGATATAAAGATTGAATTAACCGAAGATGCTTTAAACTATATTGTTATCTCAGGGTGGAATCCCGAGTATGGTGCAAGGCCTGTTAAGCGCTTTGTTCAAAAGCATATAGAAACTGAACTGGGAAGACAGATGATAAAAGGCATAATATCCGGGGGTGATACCGCCATAGTTGATAGTGACGGTGAAAAAATCTTCATTGAAAGAAAAGCATAATTAAAGGAGAGCCTTGGCTCTCCTTACTTTTTGATTAATATCTTGGACCTCTATTTTGGCTTCTCGCTAGTTTTCTGGCCCTTCTGCATTCCGGACATCTCTGTGGTTCGTTCTCAAACCCTTTTTCCTTGTAGAACTCTTGCTCGCCCACTGTAAAAACGAATTCTGCTCCACAGTCCTTGCATTGTAGTGTCTTGTCTTCCATGGTTATAAAATCCTCCTTAAAATTTCTGGATTATACCTTTTTTTGAACATGCCCCAAAATCCAAAAACATAAGGAGTGGGTAGAACAAGAAAGCAGTATGAATCCAAACGGAAATTATGATACTTCACATGTAGTATAACATTTATAACAAAAAAAACAAGTGGTTGAAGAGAATTTCTGTAAATTTTTTTATATAAACCTTTAAAACTTAATAAATCCTGAACCCTCCTTATTCTCTTATAGTAAAGGTTTTGGTTTCATTCAGCAAATCATCGGACAAATCGTGAAGGGTTCTGGAAAACGCCGCAACTTCCTGGGTCTGGGCACTGATAGTTTCGGTCGCCTGTAATATTTCCTGAGCACCGGATGATGTTTCCTGTGCGACAGCAGTCACAGAATCTACTTTTTCTATGATAACATCTTTACTTTTTATCATTTTATCCGCGCTCTCAAAAGTTTCTTTGAGCATAGGAATGGATTCGTTTATCGAATTAATAATGCTTAAAAATGCTTTGTTTGTATTATCAACATATTTAACCTGATCAGTCAGTTTATCTTTAGCATCGCAGCTTGTAGTTACAACACTTTCTATTGATGAAATAATATCATCAACTATTACCCGTATACTGTCCGATGACTCTTTTGACTGCTCGGCCAGCTTTCTGATTTCATCAGCAACTACGGAGAAGCCCTTTCCTGCTTCACCTGCACGAGAAGCCTCAATAGCTGCATTTAGAGCCAATAGATTAGTCTGTTTTGAGATGTTTTGTATAACAGTATTTATCTCATCGATTTGCTGCGCATTTTTACTAAGACCATTTATTTCGTCAACAACAGTGTCAAAGGATTCACTTGTGCTTTTTATGGATTGATTCAATCCTTGTAGTTGTATATTTCCTTCGTTGGACAGGCTATCTGTCAGTTCAATATTATTTTTTGTTGCTTCCAGGGAGTTGTAAATTTGTTGAACAGTATCATTAAAATCAGCCAGCTTGTTATGAATAAATAAAAGCTCACCGGCCTGATGTTGTGCTCCGGCAGCAATCTCTGATACTGAATGTGTAGTTTCCTCAGATGAAAAAGCAATATTCTCTGATATAGAAGCAAGTTGGCTTGCGAAGTCGTTCAGATCATTTGACTTGTTTCTTATTACTCCGATGATTTTTGATAAGGAATTGATCAGGTTATTAAAGCTATCACCTAACATTCCCATTTCGTCATTTCTTCTGGTGTCAATGTTTTGGGTAAGATCTCCAACCTGAACCTTTTTCATACTATCCTGGAACGCCTTAATAGATTTTACCAGCAGATTAGAAAAGAGTATAGAAGCTATAATTCCTACTGCTAAAACCGTGAGGCCAATGATTAATATTCTGGTTCTTACAGCATCAAAGCTTTCATATATTGCATTTCCATCTAAATTTGCCAAAAGTACCCCTATGGTATTGTCCGAAGCGTCTTTAAGCGGAAAATAAATTGAAAGTAGCTTACCCCATTCATCATCATCCTGCAATTCGAATTTTTCTTCGCCGCTGAAGCTCTTACGCATTGCTTCGGAAATATTTACACTGTTTTGAGCAATAGATGTGGCCCCGGAAGTGCTGTCAATTACACCTGTCGGGCCGGAAACAGCATCGGCTTGAACTGTTGCTCCGGAAACAGCATCGGCATCATCCACATAACCTGTAAATTGAAAGAATTCATTATTTGCATTCCTTTTTAGCAGGTATAAATGTTCAAACCCTAATGTATCCTTTATTTTAGAAAATTCGCGATTTATTTCTATGTAATATTCACTGTTTATGTCACCGCTTTTTATACTTGCAAACTTCTCTATGTCAATGGTTTTTGATATAGATCTTAAGATTGTTATATAATCTCCGCCAACAGAATTGATTGTGATGGACGGCAGTTGAACAATGACATACCCACCTACCAATACAGTGCAGAATGCAACAAGTATAGCACTAAGCAGGATTATCTTTGTTCTTAGCGAAATAAAAAGTGGCTTTTTCATCTTTTACCTCCAAATTACATATTAATATAGAATACCACATAATCTCAGTCAATAATCAGGTTTGAAACCGCAAATTATTGACGGACAGACCATTTATGGTTAAATTATTCTATTAATTAAGGGTAATTATATGTATAATACCACAAAATTGTGTTAAAAAATCTAATAACTTAGTAACAAGCGGTAAACAAACCTGTCGTTCGAGAGCTTTTCCAAAGACTAACAAAGTGGTACAATGATTCTAGTTTTAAGTTTGGGGGGTGCAAAATGTCAGATTACGAAAACGCAATTATCAGGAGTATTCCTGAACCTGCGGAGTTAGTCAGTCTCGCGGTAAGAATAAGGGAGAATGCCTATGTTCCGTATTCCAACTTTCATGTTGGAGCCGCCCTGTATGCAGACAACGGAAAAATCTACACCGGTTGCAATGTGGAGAACGCTTCTTACGGTGCAGCCATTTGTGCTGAGAGAACCGCAATTGTTAAGGCAATAACTGACGGCGCCAAAAAGATACTGGCTATTGCTGTTTCAAGCGACAGTAATTCGCCGACCATGCCCTGCGGTATTTGCCGGCAGGTTATAAATGAGTTTTGTTCATCGGATATGCCCTTATATTTAAGCAACAGAAACGGAGAATACAAGGTTTTCACTTTTGAAGAGATTTTACCTCACTCTTTTAAACAAAGCGATATGGAGGATGTTAAATAAAGTATGGTATTTAAATCAGGTTTTATAACGATTGTAGGAAGACCAAATGTGGGAAAGTCTACTTTGCTGAATCTCCTGACAGGTGAAAAAGTAGCTATAATGTCCAATAAGCCGCAAACTACACGGCATATTATTCGTACTGTATTAACTACTGAGGAATACCAGATGGTTTTTGTTGATACTCCTGGTATACACAAGCCAAAAAACAAACTTGGTCAATACATGATGCAGGAAGCTTTGAGCACATTTGAGGGGGTTGATCTGATTCTGTTTATGGTTGATGCCCGTGATAAAAAGATAGGACCGGGCGATTCCATGATAATTGAAGAGATTGAAAAGGCCGGATTACCCGCAATTTTGTTAATCAATAAGATTGACCTGGCAGAAAAAGATTCGCTTCTTCCACTTATTGCACAATACAACGAGGCATATGATTTTGATGAGATAATTCCTGTAAGTGCACTGGACTCAAGAACCAGGACATTGATATTGGATGCTGTTAAAAAGTTGCTGCCCGAGGGTGATCTTTATTATCCGGAGGATATGCTGACAGACCAGCAGGAAAAGGTTATTGCACAGGAGTTAATAAGGGAGAAGCTGTTAAATTTGCTGAGTGATGAGGTGCCCCATGGTATAGGGGTGGAGGTTATCAGATTTAAAGAGAAGGATGATAAGGAAATAATAGAGATTGATGCCAATATATATTGTGAAAAAGAATCTCATAAGGGAATAATTATCGGCAAGGGCGGAAAGGTTCTAAAGCGGGCTGGTACCCTTGCCAGACAGGATATGGAGAGACTTTTTGATTCCAAGGTATTTTTGCAGCTTTGGGTTAAGGTGAAGGATGATTGGCGTAACGATGATTTTATGTTGAATGAACTTGGCTATAACGAGAAAAAAGGTTTCTCCTAACTCTAAGATAGGAGTATGAATTACTGTCTCCCACGAGATTCAATGACTCGGGACCCGTTCCAAAGCTTTGAATTCGGTAACGGGTGATGTCATTAAAAGAAGGAGTAGCAGAACTGTTATAAAATGGGCGTAATAAAGACAAAAGGTCTTGTGATTAAAGAAGTATCTTATAACGACAGCGATAAAATGCTAACCCTTATTACAGAGGATTATGGCAAAATAACTGTTTTAGCAAGGAATGCAAAAAAAAATGGGAGTCGAACATCCTATGGGACGCAGGTTCTGACTTATGGTGAGTATGTACTTTTCAAAGGCAGAACAAGCTTCATCATGAACAGTTGCGATGTTTTGATGAATTTCTACAATCTTGCAACCGATTTAACCTGCTTTACTCATGCTGCACATATGCTGGATATGGCAGGAGATGCCGCTCAGGACAATATGGTATCTGCCCAGATATTGAATATATTGCTTTATGGTCTGCAAGCTTTGAAAAAAGGCAGAACTCCTCTTTTGGTATCAGCTTCCTTTGCTCTGAAATTAATGCAAATTACCGGCTATCCTCCTCATGTTTGCAGCTGCGCATCATGCAATACCTGTGATATTGAGCAGATTTTTTTCAGCTTCAAATACAATGGTTTTATATGCGAAAACTGTTCAAAGCAGGATTCAGAAGCTGTATTTGTTGATATAGGAGTAGCAAAGGGGATAATGTATGTTTTATGTGCCCAAAAGGGTGGAGTTTTTAATTTCGAGTTATCGAGCGAACTATTGAATGTTTTTTCAAATATTGCCTTCAGATATATCAGTCAACATCTTGATAAAAACTACAAAAAGCTCGATATATTAAATGAATTTTAAATTATATACATAGTGAGGTCATAAATATGGAGCATCTTTTTAGTTCGGGCGAAACAATGTACGGAAAAAACAAAAAAGAGTTATCAGAGGGAATCTTAGAGGGTAAATTTCTTAAATATGATAAAATAGATGCAAAGACAGAGTTTTTCTGCTTCGGAGAACTTAACAATAAAAGTGTAAAAGTATCATTTACGCTTTCTGATCTTGGTTTTGAAGATATTCAGCAAAGGCATAATTTTGGTATTCTTATGCAATCAGATATTCTTCTCGCCGAATGGAAGAGTTATAATATACTGAACTGGGAATAATACAAGAGGACTAGGTTTTGTTTTTATCCTTATTTTTTTCTTTACCCTTACCGTTGGCTTTTAATTCCTCCGCCTGGAGTTCGGCTTTATTTGCCATTATCTCGTCCAGTATTTTTTTTGCAGCAATACGGTTTGCATTGGCTTCCAAAGAGAATTTTAACGCAAGAAGCCTCAACCGTTCTTCATTATCTCTATCAAAGTTGTCCCCGTCAAACTTCTCAAGAGAATCCCTTACCCTAAGGGCAGTATCTTTGAACACTTCATCCTGAATTGATTTAAGCTGGCCAAACAATACGTTTACAGGTTTGTCTGATTCTTCATGGGAAATAAGTCTGGTTATATCCAAAAGTGAAAGAATATTCTTAAGATTTAAAACAGCTATTAAATGTGCCATATGCTCGCGGGTATATTTTTTATTTAGAGGACGGGGGATGATCTCATTTTTTACATAATTATTGATCATAGCCGGTGTTATGAGCTTTTCATCATCATTCCTGGAAAAGACAGAAAGCTGCTTTTCCAGGTAAGTAATAACCTGATCCATATAAAGATCAATATCAGGCAGGTCATTCCAATCCGGCATGTTATAGCTTTCCAGTTCGGCTACCCAGTTTATTAGTTTATCTTTTACTGATGACATAGCCATCCCCCACAATTAATACATTTGCTATGGCTATTATAGTATAAAGAGCATAACTATTCAATATAATAATAAAAACTATTGACAGACTTAAGTAAACAATATAACATAGTATTAGAAACTATGTGGAACAGTAAATAAAACCACAATATATGGGGTGTATATATGATTAATGTTATAAAACGGGTTGAAGTATGGGGAGATTCTGTTTTGAAGGGTGTTATCTACGATGAGATCCGAAAAAAATACAGACGCCTTGAAAATAGTAATGCATTGGAAAAGTTAACCCGGATGGGAGTGGATATCAAAAATAACTCAAAGTTCGGAATGACGGCACCAAAGGCAAGAAATCTTCTGTTTAGTGCTCTGGAAAAGGGTATAGATGCTGAGGCCGCCATTATAGAATTTGGGGGAAATGACTGTGATTTTAAATGGGCTGAAGTAGCGGCAGAACCTGATAAGGAACATAAGCCTAATACGTCCCTGAATGTCTTCAAAGATTGTATTACTGATATGGTGCAGGCTCTCCGGCAAAAAGGTATAAAACCAATATTGGTAAATCTTCCGCCTATTCATTCAGGCAAGTACTTCAATTGGATCAGCAGAGGGCTTGATGCCCCGGCAATTTTAAAATGGTTGGGAGATAAAGAGCTGATCTACCGTCATCATGAATCCTATAGTCTGGCAATTGTCAATCTTGCTCAAAGTCTTTCATGCAATTATATTGATGTGCGGCTGCCATTCCTGATGAAACGTGATTATTATAATTATCTCTGCGAAGATGGAATACATCCCAATGAGCGTGGATATGCGCTTATAAACCAGACATTTACTGAATACGCCAGGACAACTATGCAAAGGTTATTAAATTCATAGCCCTTTTACAATTCGCATAATAATGAGAAGTGCTTCGGCATTATTCACAGGCCTTTTTGGTGTGAAACCCGGTATTTTATGTATTCCTTCCAGTATACCGGATGAAAACATCCGGGCAAATCTGCTTATATCCTCTGCTGTGTCAAACTGCGGAATGGCTTCGCGTGCAGCAATAAGCTCTTTCTCGTCAACGTCTCCCGGTTTTTCTTCACCCGTTAAGTTTGGGAATTCAAATATACTTATAGCAGCTACATCATATGTGAGTATATTATATTTATTATTTGGAATACATGCCTTTACCTGCTCATTTTCTAATTCAAAAACTTCACTGAGAATAAATATCCACGTATTAATGTCCAGAGTATTCCTGCTGAATTGTGATCTGTTATCTATATCCAGGATTTTCTCTGCACGATACAACATTTCCAGCTTTGTTATATCAGCTGTCTTCTTGCTTTTCAAGAGACTGTTTTTATAATAATAATATTCACTAATAATATCTTCAACACTATAAACCTCCTGTGTTTGATCTGAAGAGGAGGTATCCTTCGTGGTATTCACCGTGTCATTGATGACCATGGAGTCATCCGGATTTGCGGATGGCAGACCAAGGTTGGTAAAAATCCTATAGAACATAGAAATCGCTTCGCCGCGATTAAGAAAAGCATCAGGGCGGAATAATCTTGTTTCATCAACGGAAAAGTCGGTAAAACCAAGGCAATAAGCCTTGCTGATCAATAACTTATGCTTTTCTTCTATTGTCTCCAAATCTGTTATGACAATTGATTTCTGCAATTCTTCATTATCGGCATCCAAAGATAAGGGATACCTGAGAGCCAGAAGATTCATCAATCCAGCCAAAGCATATTTTCTTTCTATTTTATCATCAATTGTATAATCGGTTATATTGGTTTTAACATATTGACAATTTTCATCATCAAATACAAGTAATAGTCTGACTACTCTTTCCCAATCGGTTGCGGGCATGGCAAGATTGGAAGTATCAGGGTTAAGAAAATAATTTTCAATGTATTCTTTGTCATAATTACCGATGAAAAGCTCGTTGCCGGCTGATAAATAAGGTTTTAAGACATATCTTAACCCATCAAGTTCTTTTTTTAACGGTGATGGATATTCTTCAGCCGTTAACGCAACAGAGTTTTTCTTATATGAATATAGCAGCTCGGAGTTACTGCTAATAGTTATATCGTATTTATCACCATCCGATTCGTCATCTGACAATATAGTTTTGGGACTGCAAGACAACATGGAAAGCACAGGTATCATAACTAATAATGCGATTAAAACAGTTTTATTAATTACCCTTACTTTCATCAGATTTCCCCCTGGAATTTTCTCATTTGTATATGTTCCTAACTTATATGTCGGTAAATAAAAAGAATAACTGTAGAATAAGTAATCAGAAAAGTGGTATATACTTTGAATTGAATGTTCTTGTATATTATGGTAGGGTATTTTTATCAGTAAATTGTTATTAATCATACTACATATAATCAGAAAGGGGACTTTGCTTATATGCAGCATTATTTTAGCAGTATCGATACCGTACTTGAACAGCAAAAGACCTCTCTTAATGGCCTTGATGCAGCTCAAGCCACAGAAAGATTAAATCAGTATGGGAAAAACAAACTGGCCGAGGGCAAGAAAAAATCTCTCATAATCCGTTTACTTGGACAATTGGTGGATCCCATGGTAATCGTCCTTATCTCAGCGGCTATCGTATCAGGAGCTGTAGGCGAAATTGCCGACATGATTATTATTATGTCTGTAGTAATTCTTAATTCAGTATTGGGAGTTATCCAGGAGGGCAAGGCGGAGAAAGCCATTGAAGCTCTTCAACAAATGTCATCGCCTTATTCAAAAGTAAGAAGAAACGGTCAGGTTTTACAGATTAAGTCAGAAGATATAGTACCCGGCGACATCGTTATTTTGGAGGCAGGTGATGCTATTCCCGCCGATATGCGTATTATCCGGGCATCCAGCTTAAAGGTGGAGGAGGCTTCTCTTACCGGTGAATCTGTGCCTGTTGAGAAAACAAATAAAGTCCTGTCATCGGAAAAAAATGAAGACATACCTTTAGGAGACAGGCGCAATATGGTTTATATGGGTACAAACACTGTATATGGACGTGGTGAATGTGTGGTAGTGGGCACAGGAATGTCTACTGAAATGGGTAAAATTGCAGGTATTATATCCCGTACCGAAAATGAGAAAACCCCTCTTCAGAAGAAGCTTGCATCTTTAAGTAAAGTTTTGAGTGTTGGTGTTTTAGGGATAAGTATATTTATATTCCTATTCAGTGTGCTTAAGAATGGGGGATTTAGCGGCGGACATGTACTGGAAATGTTTATGCTGGCTATAAGTATAGCTGTTGCTGCTATTCCGGAAGGGCTTGTAGCTGTTGTTACAGTGGTTCTGTCTATAGGCGTAACAAAAATGTCAAAACGTAATGCTATAATCAGAAGGCTTACAGCAGTTGAAACACTGGGTTGCGCTCAGATTATCTGTTCAGATAAAACGGGAACATTAACCCAAAACAAGATGACAGTGGTTGACACTTTTGGCAACGAAAATCAGCTTGCAATATCCATGGCATTATGTAATGACGCTTCCATTTCCGAAGAGAACGGCAGCATTACAGGTGAGCCTACTGAAAGTGCATTGGTTAGGTTTGCTTTGGATGCAGGTAAGAATAAGAACGAGTTAGAAACAAGATTTCCCCGTGTGTTAGAGGCGCCTTTTGATTCAGATAGAAAGATGATGTCCACTATCCATAGGACCAGAAGCCGATTTATACAATACACAAAAGGCGCGCCTGATGAGTTGTTAAAAAGGTGTACCCAAATTCTTACCCAGCAGGGTGAGGTTCATTTATCAGATGAAATCCGTCAAAACGTATTAGATCGAAATAAAGACATGGCAAAAAAAGCCCTGAGAGTTCTCGGATCAGCCATGAGGTATTGGGAGGAGATTCCTGAAGAAACATCACCGGAGAATCTTGAAAAAGATTTAATCTTTATTGGCCTGACCGGCATGATTGATCCTGTCCGGCCTGAGGTTAATGATGCAATTGAGCAATGCCGTTCTGCAGGCATAAGACCTGTTATGATCACCGGAGATCATAAAGATACGGCTGTCGCAATCGCCATGGAACTGGGTATCATAAATGACGAAAGCCAGGCAATAACGGGCACTGATCTTTCTAAAATGTCCGATGAAGTATTTGAGGCCAATATAGAAAAATATTCCGTGTATGCCCGTGTGCAACCCGAGCACAAAGTTAGAATAGTAAACGCATGGAAAAAACGAGGTAAAATAACTGCTATGACGGGGGATGGCGTTAACGATGCCCCAGCCTTAAAATCCGCTGATATAGGTGTTGGAATGGGAATCACGGGAACTGACGTCAGCAAGAGCGTCTCCGATATGGTACTGGCTGATGATAACTTCGCTTCAATTGTTTACGCAGTGGAAGAAGGACGCAGAATATATGAAAATATCCGTAAATCAATACAGTTTCTGTTAAGTTCTAATCTGAGTGAAGTAGTGGCACTATTTGTCGCGACATTAATAAATCTGAAATTGTTTTCGCCTATCCATATACTCTGGATAAACCTGATTACAGACACCTTTCCTGCTATAGGGCTGGGGATGGAGGAGGCTGAGAGTGATATTATGCAAAAACCACCCCGTGATCCCAAAAAAGGTATATTTGCAAATAGACTTGGTGTAAGAATAATATATCAGGGTGTGATAATAGCCGCTCTAACCTTAATTTCCTTCTTAATTGGTTATGCCAATAATGCATCGCAAGAGCTAAGGCAGATTACAGCCATGACTATGGCGTTTCTCACATTATCTCTATGTGAGATTTTTCACTCATTAAATTTAAGGTCAAGCATAAATTCGTTATTTGCTGTAAAATCACAGAATAAGTATTTACTGTTGGCTATGGTATTATCATTTGTGCTTACAATGGCAGTTATTTATATACCGGGATTAAACACTGTTTTTAAACTTACAGCTCTCCCGTTAGTTAACTTTGTGGAAGCATTCGGAGTAGCCTTGCTGATAATACCTGCAGTTGAGATTGAGAAGGCCATCAGTCGTACCGGGATGAAAAACAGAACAGCATAATTTCTGTGAGTGAAGGAGAAATATATATGAATAAAATAGCACCAAGGTTAAAAGGATATTTTCTGCTGATAACCTATGCAGTTTTACTTTATCTGGCCGTTTCCAATATCAAATCAGTACTGGCTTTTTTGAGTACTGTCATTATGGTCTTAAGCCCGTTTATTTTAGGAATAATTTTTGCCTATGTTCTCAATATTATAATGGTTTTTTTTGAACGACATTTGTTTAATAGACTGGAAAAGAGCAAAAAACCCTTTTTGAGAAAACTACAACGCCCTTTATCAATACTAACTACCTTTATAGTAGTATTCCTGTTTTTAACCATAATATCTCTGTTTATGGTACCTCAATTAACTGAAAGTATCACGACTCTAAAATCTAACATGAATGTGTATCTGGATTCACTTAATAAATTTATAAATGATTTAGCAGACAGGTACGATTTAACGGGAGATATTTGGAATGAAATAAGTGTTAACTGGAACGAAATCTTTAATAAGAGCAGTAAATTTGTTTCAGCTGTAATCCCTCAGATATATAATTTCACCAAGAATCTGACAAACGGGATAATAAATATTATAATAGGTATTTTTGTCTCTATATATCTTCTGGCAAAAAAAGAAAAACTGATAAGGATCATGAAACAACTATTATATGCCTTTACTTCAAAAGAAACAGCAACTAAGATTATCGATACCGGAGTTCAGGCGAATAAGACTTTTCAGGATTTTATTGCAGGACAGGCGATTGAGGCGCTTATACTGGGCGCATTAGTATTGCTTGGTATGCTTATATTCAATTTCCCATATGCTGTTCTGTGCAGTGTAATAATTGCAGTAACTGCACTAATACCCATTTTTGGTGCATGGATAGGAACAATACCCTGCGCATTTATAATTCTTATGGCTCAGCCTCAAAAGGCTATATGGTTTATAGTCTTTATTGTTGTATTGCAGCAGCTTGAGAATAATTTGATATACCCGAGAGTGGTAGGTAAATCCATTGGACTTGACGGTCTTTGGGTGTTATTTGCGTTGATTGCAGGAGGAAGCCTTTTCGGGCTGGCAGGGATGCTTGTCGGAGTTCCTGCTTTTGCAGTTTTGTATACTATAATACGTCGTGTAACAAAAAGAAAATTAAAAGAAAAAAATATTGTGATTATATAATATGTACGGAGGGTTAAATGAATAAACCAGTTTTAGTAATAATGGCAGCCGGAATGGGCAGTAGATTTGGTGGATTAAAGCAGATAGAGCCAATTGATGACAAGGGTCATATGATAATAGATTTTTCTATATATGATGCCATTAAAGCCGGATTTAAGAAGATTTATTTCATTATAAAGAAGGAAAATGAAGCAGTTTTTAGAGAAAAGATCGGAGACCGGGTTTCACCGTTTGTTGAGGTTGAGTATGTCTACCAGGATCTGAATAATTTGCCTGAAGGATATACCGTTCCAACCGGCAGAATTAAACCCTGGGGTACAGGACATGCGGTTCTGTCCTGTTTAGATAAGTTGGAAGGACCTTTTGCAGTAATAAATGCAGATGATTACTATGGTAAAAATGCTTTTTCGATAATTTACAACTTTCTTGAAAAAGCTGTCGACGATGAAAAATATAACTATGCCATGGTTGGCTATATAATTGAAAATACCCTGACAGAAAACGGATATGTGTCGAGAGGTGTTTGTACATTGGACGAAGAGGGTTATCTTGCCGACATTCAAGAGAGAGTCCATATAAAAAAAGCCGGTGAAGGAGCTGAATATTCAGACGATGATGGAAAAACATGGATTGCAATTCCCAAAGGTAGCATTGTTTCCATGAATATGTGGGGATTCACAAACAGCATTTTAGGAGAGCTCAAGAACAGATTTGAGAAATTTTTATCTGAAAAGCTTGAAGCTAATCCTTTAAAAGCAGAGTTCTACCTTCCGGAAGCTGTTGGAGACATACTCAAAGAGGGGAAAGGAAGAGTAAAGGTATTAAGAACCACCGATAAATGGTACGGAATAACATATAAAGAAGATAAGGAAAGAGTAGTAAAAGCTATAGAAAATCTCAGGAATGATGGAGTGTATCCCGAAAAGCTATGGGGTAGGGATTTATAGAGTGTAGTAAGCACTCCTATTTTGATTGAGCAAAGGCATCTATATGACAGTTTGTCAGCAGAACAGCACAATTCCTTATATAAACGGGTATAACCCTGATAAAATAATTATAAAATCCGGGTAAGGATTTACAACTGCAGAAGTTGAACTTAAATGTCTGGGAAAAATGCTCGCTCTTGTCAACCAGGTCATATACCCAGTTGCCCATAGGGCTTTCAGCGCTATTATTACAAGAACGGGACAATATAAATTCCAACTGGGAGGTTCCCCTTCCGAATCTTGGCTTAAAATAGATATTACAGGAGAATAGTATCTTTGTTTTCGGATTTTTCAGGCAGGTTGTATCAATGGCCAGGGATGCGAGTGTTTTAGCTACACATTTTCTTGGAGGAGTGTAAATTATGGACTCCTCTTTTTGCGTTACAAAGGCATAACCCAAACCTGTGTCACATTCAAAAATAATATTATCCGGTTGCTTAATCAATGGGCGGCATCGTACAATTTTTTCAGATTTAGTAGCTTTTCCGGCTTCAACAGATTTATAGTTTTCATCCATGGCTTCGACAGGGATATTGTTCTTACTTTCATTATCCCGGATGGTATTTGGAGTCTCATCAGAGTTTTTGTGTTCGTCGTTATATGCATAATTTTCAGTCTGGAAGTCACTTAAATAGTAATCATCTTTATCTACCGAATAAAATTTGTCCGATGAATTATCTTCAGAATCTGATAAAATATAAGAGGTAGTGCATTCTTCTTTTGCAATCGTATTTATTGATGGTTTTTGNTGTTCCCGGGAGGGGAACAGACAATCAGCCACATAAAGCCAGCCTTGATAATTATCAAAGTACTTATCCCACATATCATCAAAATTAGTCCGAGTCGCTTTCATTTACAGGCACCTCTGTTAATAAAGGGTCTATATTAAGTATTTTATGCATAAGCTAAATAAATGCTATCAAAAACAGCTCGGACTGGAAGGGGACAAAGACATGAAGAATGAACTCCTCATCTCTTTTTTTCTACTTTGCACTAATGGCCCTGAGCAAAAATAGCGATTTGACAATTGGTGACACAGATAGCGGCGTCCTTTACAAAAACAGGTCTGCATTTTACGATATAGGTGCAGCAGCCGGGGCAAGTGCTGCAATCGCAATAATCGAAGCAGAAGGATTTTGCAAATTTATCATTTTCTTCGATTTCATAGTTCCAGGTACCAACGACGCATTCAGGGAAATCTTTGCAGCATCTTACCAGATCAAATTCCAGCTGAGCTTTGCCATCACTGTCCGGTATGAAATGAATAATACTGGAGAATTCCACTTTAATCTTTGGCTTGCACAGGCAGGATGTATCTATGGTTACATTTGCAACTGTTTTAGGTGTGCAAATGCAACATGCATTATCTTCAGTGCTGTTGCTGCAATTAGCAGCAAAAGTGAATCCACCGCCGTTACCGCATTCAAACAGTATTGGTTTTGGAAGTGGATGTCCGGGGTCAGGGCATCTTACGCAATCGCGTTCACGATCAAAATCTTCTCTTTTTTCACAATCTGACATATTGTCACCTCTGTTGTTTGTCCTAGTTCATTTTATTCGCTATGGTAAACTCAGGTGACAAGTTATCGGAAGTTTACTGCAAAAAGAGGATGACCATCTGTTTTGAGGCATCCCCTTTTATATGATGAGAGCTTAGAACACTATTTGTGTTTTTCTGCATAATCCGATAATACTTTCTTGAATAATTCAACTGTTTCCAAAGCGTCGCTTAGTTCACCTTTAAGTCTTGTATTTTCAGCTTCTAAAGCCAGCACTCGAATTGATTCGGTTTCATCTCTATCCTTCCTGTCTTTTACACGGGTGTCTTCTAAAGAATCTGACATTATGCTGGTCGGCCTGAGCAGCTTTTGCGTATCGCTTTCTTTTGCGATAAATTTTTCATTATTGAGCTCATTAAAAACGCCGCGCTTAACATAATGTGTATGCAAAAGCTCATGAGATTTGTGGCTGTTGGGTGCTCCGAGAAATTCGTCATATAGGCTTGTTATGAAAGGATTCTCATGGGATTTTCTTAAAACCTTACTTTCATCCTCACTATATAGCCCCTTGAGTCTTTTAAGCCGTACCTCCGGGTCTTTGGATCTTGGTTGTCCGCCTCCTGTTATGCAACCACCCGGACAGCCCATAACCTCAATAAAATGATAGGACGATTTGCCGGCGGCCACTTCTTTCATAAGTTGATTAGCACCCTTTAAGCCACTGGTTACGGCTACCTTGATCTCAACCCCGTCAAGAAAACTGTAATAGGCCAGCGGGTTTTCAATTAGTATGGTTGCTTCCTTGACTTGATCTAATCCCACTATGGGTGTTACATGGAGGCCATCAAAGGGCAGTTCCCGCCCGGTCACAATTTCATACACCGTCCGCAGAGCGGCCTCCATCACACCTCCTGTGATTCCGAAAATGTCGGCTGCACCTGATGACATACCTAAGGGATTATCAAATTCGCAATCCTCGAGATCTCTGAAATTGATGCCGGCTTCCCTTATCATAGAGGCCAGTTCCCTGGTTGTCAGAACTGCATCAACATTAGCGTTACCATCATTTTTCATCTCGGCTCTGCGTATCTCAGTCTTTTTGGCAGTACAGGGCATAACGGATACAACGTAAATGTCTTTAGGATCCACATTAATTTTTTTTGCATAATAGGACTTTACAAGGGCACCTAACATGGTATGGGGAGATTTGCAAGTAGAGAGATGATCAATCTCATCCGGAAAAGTGTGTTCAATATATTTTATCCAACCCGGACTGCAGCTGGTTATCATGGGAAGAACCGCTCTATTGCCGGTCAGAGCGTTTTTAACCCGCGTCAAAAGTTCTGTTCCTTCTTCTATTATTGTCAAATCCGCAGCAAAATTAGTGTCGAATACATCATCAAAACCAAGCTCCCGCAATGATGCGGCAAGCTTTCCCGTAACCCGTTCTCCACATTCATAGCCGAATTCCTCGCCTATAGCTATACGAACCGCCGGGGCTACCTGAACAACCACACGCTTATTTTTATCATTGATGGCATTCCAGACTTCTTGAATAGAATCGGTTTCTTTCAGGGCACCCACCGGACATACTACCGTACATTGGCCGCAGTAAGCACAATTTACAGTACCGATAGGAAGATCCATAGCCGGCCCGATTATAGTATTAAAACCTCTGTTTTGAGCGTTTAAGATACCCACACCCTGAATTTCATTGCATGCGGTAACACATCTTCTACATAGAATGCATTTTGACATATCCCTTGTTATGGAAACTGAGCTGTCTAAAATGCATGCCGAACGTGCTCCGTTAAAGCGGGTTTCTTCAATTCCCAGAGTACGTCCCAATTCTTGAAGCTCACAGCTTTGATTTCTTTTACAGCTAAGACAGTCTTTTGAATGGTCCGACAACAAAAGTTCATAAAGGACTTTCCTGGCCTTTCTGACTCTGGATGAATTTGTGTGAATCACCATGCCCTCAGTAATTTTTGTGATACATGAGGCTTGCAGGGTTTTTGCACCCTCAACTTCAACAACGCAAATTCTGCAGGATCCGAATTCATGGATACCCTCCAGGTAGCACAAATGGGGGATATTAATTCCATTGTTTTTGGCAGCTTCTAGAATGGTGAGATTTTCATCCGCAGAGATTTTCTTTCCGTTTATGGTAAGATTAATCATTATACTACCTCCTATCACAGTGTAAGCAGCGCATGGATTCGGCCATGGCATTGAGTTTATGGAATCCCAGCACAACTTCATTATCCATATTCATTCGCTTATCAACGGGCAGCATGTCAAGAGGGAACCTGTTTAATGCAACGATCTCATCCTCGTCAAAGGTATCGGGGATATCAATTTTAGGTCCTTTGTTAAGTTTTCCTTTTCCGCCAAGATACAGGTCTATGGAAACAGCAGCTTTTTTACCGTCTGCTATAGCTGATATGACTGTATCGGGACCTCTGGCTACGTCTCCTCCTGCAAATACACCATCCATTGTTGTCATCAAAGTGTCTTCCTGAATGATAAATGTTCCCCAGGATGTTATTCCGATTTCGTCCTTTTTGATAAAAGGCAAATCTGCATATTGGCTAACAGCAGGAATAACATTATCCACTTCGAGCATGAAGTTGGAACCGTTTATGGGTATAGATTTCCTCCTGCCTGTACGGTCAAATTCACCTAGCTTCATTTTTATACATTCTATTTTTTCTACAGAACCATCTTTTCCCTTAATAAATCTTACCGGGTTAACGAGTTCCATGATTTCAACGCCCTCGATAATAGCTTCGTGAATTTCTGATTCATAGGCGGGCATGGCATCAATGGTTCTTCTGTAAAGTACGATAACCTTTTTGGCACCGAGTCTCAAGGCTGTTCTGGCTGAATCAATTGCTGTATTCCCACCGCCTATGACTGCCACTGTATGTCCCAGCTTAATGTCCCGTTTGAGGTTAACATCTTTTAAGAAGTTGATGCCATGAATTACACCTTTAAGTTCCTCACCGGGTATATTAACTCTCTGCGGGAATTGCGTTCCCGTTGCAACATAAATAGCGTCATATCTGTTTCTCAGGTCCTGAAAAGCAATATCACGGCCAACCTCGGTATTCAGAAATATATTAACTCCTGCTTGTGCAATAAGCTCAATCTCATGGGTTATGACCTTTTGAGGAAGACGGTATTCGGGAATACCAAATGCAAGGACTCCACCTGCAATAGACTCTGATTCATAAATGTCAACATCGTATCCGATACGAACCAGATAATAACCACAGGTGAGTCCGGAGGCGCCTGCGCCTATAATAGCAACCTTCTTGCCGTTTTTCGGGAAAATGATATCCTTGCTGTAAGGTTTTTCGTTTTTATGAGCGTAATCGGCTACAAAACGCTTTAGATCACAAATAGCAACGGCTTCGTCCAGAGATCTGCGCCTGCATTTAGATTCACAGGGGCGGGTGCAGATTCGCCCGCATACAGCCGGAAAAGGATTTTCCTGTCTTATTAAATTATAGGCATCAATAAATCTTCCTGCCGCAATAAGTGATATATAGCCCGGAACATTTACGTTTGCAGGGCAAGTGTTTTCACAGGGAGATATAAATAGATCCGAGCAAACTCCGGCACGGCAGTACTTCTTATTTATATGCTCCTCATATTCATGCCTGAAAAATTTTATGGTACTAAGAACCGGGTTTGGAGCCGATTGTCCCAGACCGCACATAGCTGTATCTTTTATGGTATCACCCAACTCTTCCAAAAGCTCAATGTCGCCTTCTTCACCTTTACCCTGAGTTATGCGCTCGAGTATTTCAAGCATTCTCTTTGTTCCCAGGCGGCAGGCTACACATTTTCCGCAGGATTCATCCTGAATGAAGTCCATAAAATATCTGGCAGTATCAACCATGCAGGTATCCTCATTCATAGCTATAAGGCCTCCGGAGCCCATAATAGCGCCGAGCCTGGTGATAGAATCATAATCTGTATTAACATTGAGATTTTCCTGGGTAATGCACCCGCCTGAAGGACCTCCGATTTGAGCCGCTCTAAACTTCTTTTTGTCCTTCATACCGCCGCCTATTTTAAAGAGAATATCTCCAAGAGGTATTCCTATAGGCACTTCTACTATTCCGGAATTAACCAGATCCCCGGCTAATGCAAATACCTTGGTTCCTTTACTGGTTTCTGTACCAAATTGATTGAACCATTCACTTCCGTTAAGGAGTATAGCCGGTATACTTGCCATGGTCTCTGCGTTATTGATGATTGTAGGGCATCCGAAAAGACCCTTTTGAAAGGGAAGGGGAGGCTTTTGCCGCGGCTCTCCTCTTTGCCCTTCAATGGAATTCATAAGAGCGGTTTCTTCACCGCAGACAAAGGCTCCGGCACCGATTCTGATTTCCAGATCAAAATAAAAGTCAGTTCCAAAAAGCTTACAGCCCAGCAGTCCATACTTACGAGCATCTTCAATGGCTTTTGAGAGCCGTTCAACAGCAATGGGATATTCCGCTCTTATATACACATAACCTAAATTTGCACCAATGGCATAGCCTCCTATTATCATGCCTTCAATAATGGTATGAGGATCACCCTCAATAATACTTCTGTCCATGAATGCTCCGGGGTCGCCTTCATCAGCATTGCAGACAATGAATTTTTTATTGCCTTCAGCCTTCAAACCTGCTTCCCATTTAATACCGGTAGGAAACCCCGCGCCACCGCGACCCTTAATGCCTGATTTTTTAACTTCATCGACTACATCTTCAGGGGTTTTTTGAGTTAGAACTTTATAGGCGGATAAATAACCGTCATGAGCTATGTAGGCGTCGATACTGTTATGTTCAATAATTCCGCAATTCCGCAAAGCAATTTTGACCTGATCCCTAAAAAACTCGATGTCGTCTATCTTTGGAACATGCTTTTTTAAGGATTTGTCATAGTAGGTGTTTTCCATAAGTATTTGTCCGCCGGCTAAATGGCTTTGCACAATATTTGCAGCACTTTCAGGGGTTAATTCGGTATAAAAGGTTCTTTCGGGAAGTATCAGCATAACCGGACCAACGGCGCATATTCCCATACAACCGGTTTCATATACTAAAACATCATCTTCTAAATTAAATTTTTTTATTTCCTCTATAACCGCATTCTTTACCTCAGCGCAGTTTGAGGATATACAGCCGGCACCGCCACAGATTAATACCTGATATTTATATTGACTGGTATTTTTAATATATTCGTTTTTTATATGTTCCAGATCATGAAGGGTGTTAATAGTATTGTTCATTTTTATCTCACCTCCGTTATTCCTTAATATTGGGACAGGATGGACTCTAACTTATTGACATTGACTTGCTTATAAACCACATTATCAATCATCATTGCCGGAGCCAGACCGCAAGCCCCGATACAACGTGCTATCTCGAAGGTAAAACGACCATCCTTTGTAGTTTCACCTAAACCTACGCCCAGAATTTCAGATAATCTTTCAATGACCTTTTTTCCGCCTCTTACATAACAGGCAGTTCCAAGACAAACCCTGATGGTATGCTCACCTCTTGGTTTAGTTGAAAAGAAGGAATAGAATGTAATTACCCCCGACACCTCTGAAAGTGGGATATCTAAAGAATTTGCGATGAATTGCTGTAGGTCGAGGGGAAGATGGCCGTAGATTTCCTGTGCAAGATGAAGGATTTGGATCAGGCTTCCTTTTTTGTCTCGGTAGAGTTCAATCACTTTTTCAATCTCACTGTACTTGGATGCTTTTTCCTTAGAGGAACATGTGCTTAAAACGGTACGCTCGCTCATTACTTGACCTCCTTTGATATTGTTGTTAAAAAATTAACCAAACAAGCTATAAAGAAATATCTTTATGCTTGTCTAGCATGATGATTATGAGAGAAAATCAGCAAATATGAATGGTAAACAAGGATGTAAAGTAAAAATAAAGAAAAGTATCCCAGGAAAAACTTAAATAACGNAGGAAAGTATTCTA
>JGI24708J26588_10000437_pt1 | contig 33947 bp, 34 predicted proteins | sample BioPla1DNA2_FD_26588 | JGI IMG/M metagenome (IMG submission 26588) | reverse complement strand
ACTTTAGCTGCCAGGCTATTGTTATTTTATCGAAAGTTGGTGTTTTTTAACACTTAAAGGTCTATTACCACGCGCATAGCACGTGGTATTTACCTTCGGTATAAAAAGGTGCGCTTAAACCAACTCTAAGCACATAATTAAAATCTTCATATGAACAATTATCTATACCACCCATGCTAAAACCAGCATTATTAATAATTCCATCAAATCTAATATATTCTACACTTTTTATAAAACCTTCCAACTCTTTTTTATCACCAATATTAGCTTTATAAAAAAAGAATTTATCATGTACATCTTCAATCAGTTTACCCTTTTCATCAATATCAACACCATAAACCTCATGACCGTTTTTTAAAAACATAAATGTTATACATCTTCCAATACCATTACTACAACCTGTAACTATATATCTCATAAAATCATTTCCTTTTTAATATTATAGATTGTATTACTTTTCTTGTAAAACATTTTAACATTAATAAAAATAACAAATAAAAAAATAAATAAATTCTCTTTATATATAGATATTTATTGTTACATATTCTCCATTAACTTTTTATTTGCTTTAAGCATTTGTTTATAGTATTCATCATAACTCTTACTAATTTTTCTTATTAACGGGATTACAATTTCATAATATTTATTATCTTCCATATGTTTTTTAACTTTTTCTAAAATAATAATTACTGGATTATTTAAATATTCTTCACTTTCCTTAAATTTTATATAATTAGAAATATTTTCCTCATTATTATTAATCCATTTATCATAATCCATAATTGCATTAATCTTTTCATCACTTATTTTTTCAATATCAAATATTGAAATGCTTTTAGAGATATTATCTATTAATTCTTTTTCATAATCACTTAAATCTATTGTTGGAAAATTATCTAAGAAATCAATTAATTCATGATAATACTGTTTATCTTCATCTTTTAATATTTCATTTAAAAACGGTTTATAAGATATAAAAAACAATTGACCAACATATCCTGGAAAAATTCTTGTAAGTTTAAAATACAATGTTTCTTTATTTTCAATTAATTCCAATTTTTTAAAATCAAATTCATCATTCATTAAATTCTTTAATATTTCAACTTTTTCAATCTCTAAATCATTTTTAATTTCTCTATTTCTAATTATTGATGCAAGCTTTCCTTTATCATTAATAATCTCTTTAATTTCATCTAAAGAACAACCTAACTTTCTATATACAGATATTTTTTTAAGTGTTTTTACATCTTCCATAGAATATTCTCTATAATTATTATCTTTTCTTATAGGATTAATTAACAACTTTTCTTCATAATATTCTATTGCTTTTCTAGTAAGTCCTGTTAATTTTTTTACTTCATTTTGTAACATATTAACTCCTTTCTTAATTTAAGAATAAGATAGCCCCTAGTGTACAAGTCAACTATTTTTTTAATACCTTAACAATTATTAAGAATGCATTTTGAACATTTTTGTTTATAATGCATATATGAGGTAAGCGTATGAATAAAAATATATTAATTGCAGAAGATGATAAAGATATTGTTGATATCTTAATACTTTACTTACAAAATGAAAAACATAATATTTTTACAGCAGAAAATGGCGAAGAAGCATATGAAATTTTTAAAAACAATACAATTCATATTTGTCTATTTGATATTATGATGCCTAAACTAAATGGTTATGATTTAATTAAAAAAATAAGAGAAGAAAGTAATGTTCCAATCATAATATTAAGCGCTAAAAATCAAGACACAGATAAAATAATAGGTTTAAACATTGGCGCAGATGATTATATTACAAAACCTTTTAATCCATTAGAACTAGTCGCAAGAGTACAAGCTACATTAAGAAGGAATTATGATTTTAATACTGAAAAAATAAAAACAGAATATAGAATAAAAGATTTAACTTTAAATACTGAATCTTTCACTGCATATAAAAATGGTGAAGTTTTATATCTAACACCAACTGAACTAAAAATATTGATGTTGTTAATGAAAGAACCTGGAAAAATATTCACAAAAGTTCAGATTTACGAAAATATAATTGGCGACTACTTTCAAAGTGACGACAATACATTGATGGTTCATATATCAAGATTAAGAGAAAAAATTGAAGATGATCCAAAAAATCCTGAATATATTAAAACAATTAGAGGCTTAGGTTATAAAATTGAAAAGAATTAAAAAAACTAAAAAATTAATATATATATTTTTACATTATTTAGGAATATTTTCTATTTTATATTTTTTCTTTTTATCTTTCTTTAGTAACTTAGTTTTTAACCTTGTAGAAGAAAACTTCATAAATAATTACAAAGATATTTCAGATTACACTTCAAATTTAGAGAAAGGAGATTTTGAGTCTCTTCCAACAAAAGACCTATTTGGTAAAAAAGGATATTTTGATATTTTAGATGAAAATTACAATACAATTTATTCATCCTCAGAGATTCATACATATACAAAAAAAGAAATTAACAACATACCTAAAGAAGATATATTTAATTATGGTTTGTTTTCTTTAAAAAATGATGAAAGCATATTGATTCATTTTGATATTGATTACAATAACAATTACTACTTACTCGACAAAGACTATAATGTATTAATGAGTAATGATTCAAATTCTCCTAATAAATTTGAAAAAGAATATATTGATAATATTGAACAATCTTTTGAAGACTATAATGAATTTTTTATTACAAAAGAATTTAACTATAATAACAAAACTCACATCCTTGTAGCTTTTGTTTCTAAATTTGAAGAAAGTATGTATACATATACAGTTTTAAAAAGTACTGTTTATTATATTAATATTGCAATATATATAATAGGATTTACTTCATTAATATATATTTTAAACAAAAAAATAAATAAACCCTTAGATGATTTAGGAAAAGCAATTACTAAATATACCGAAAAAAGAGAAAAAACAAATTTAGAACCAAGTGGAATATTAGAACTAGAATCAATTAACGAAAAATTTGAATATATGACACAAAAATTTGATGAAACAGAAAAAGCAAACAAAAAATTTCAATCAGATAGACAACTAATGCTTGCAAGTATTTCTCATGACTTAAAAACACCTATAACTGTAATTCAAGGTTATTCTAAAGCTATTGTAGATAAAGTTATAACAGGAGAAGAAATAATTAAAAAAAGCCAATTGATATATGATAAATCCTGTTATTTAAACGAATTAGTTGATAATTTTACTGAATTTAGTAAGCTAGATCATACAAACTTTAAATATGATTTTAAAGATATTGATATTGCGGAATTTGTAAGAAATTATATTGCAATTAAATATGATGAATTAGAATCAAAAAATATTGATTTAAACATTGATATACCAGAAACAAAAATAATTAAAAAAATTGATACACAACAATTTAATAGAGTATTAAATAATATAGTAAATAACGCATTAAAGTATGGTGGTAATAATATCTCAATTAAAATACAAGTAGACAATGATAAAATAGCTATTTTTAATAGTGGAAAAGCAATTGAAGAAACAAACTATTCTCAATTATTTAAACCTTTTGTAAAAGGAGATTTATCAAGAAATGAGGGTGGTTCTGGTTTAGGTTTAGCCATAGTAAGAAAAATAATACAAGATCATGGCTTTACTATAAATATAGTTTCCAATAAAGATTCATATTATAAAACAGGGTTTATTATTAACCTTAATAAAAATTAAGTTTATCTAAAGTTTTACTTAAGAATATTTATTTATACTTTTAAAGAACAAGGAGATAAAAAGTATGAAAAATATTATAAGTAACGTTTTAATAAAAAATAACAAAAATAAATTATTAATACCTATATTAATAATTCCTTTATTAATTGTGGGTATTTTCTTTTTTACAAAACCTAAAAAAGAAGATGAAACTATCGATGATACATTTAGAACAATCTTTTTAGAAAAAGGAGAACTATATAGTTCAGTAAGTATTAAAGGAACTATATTAAGTAATGAAGTTTCTAGTGTAAGCACAAATTTAAATGCGAAAGTTATTGAAGTTAATGTAAAAGTAGGAGATGAAGTAAAAAAAGGCGATGTTATCGCAAAACTAGATAGTAGCGATATCCAAAGAGAAATAAACGATAAAACAAAAGATTCAAGTAATGAAAAAAAATCTTTACAAGATGCATATGATAGATTATTAAAACAAAAAAATAGTTTATTAGAAGATAAAAGAACTGTTGAAAATGATAAAAATACTTCTATTAATAACGCAAAACAATTATTAGATAACAAAATAAATCAACTTAATATAGCAATAAATGATTTTAACAATGTAACAAATGAAAAAAACAAAATTGAAAACATAATCAAACCTTCTATTGAAAAGGTAATAAATGCTGAAATGAATGCACAAAATACATATCAAGATTGGCAAAACAGTTTAAACTACACTTTTTCAAATAAAAATGGAAATGAATCAGATGAAGATTATGAAAGTCGAATAAGCATGGAAAAAATTGATTATGAAAAGAAAATTAATGACACACTTTTAGCTTACAATTCTTCTCAAGAATCATTAAAAAATGCGCAAGATGAACTTTCAAGCATAAAAACAATTTATAACTATGAAAACATCATCAATAAAGTAAATGATAGTTTAACAAAAAAAGAAAGTTTAGAATCTGAAAAAATTGATTTAGAAAATAGTTACAAATCTTTAATTTCAGATAAAAATAATTCATTAAAAGATATTGATAATAGTATCCAATCTTTAGATGACAATATTAAAGATGCATATAAAAAATTACAAGAATTTAGTTTAGATGGAATAAAAGAATTAAATGATAAATTATCAGAAACAATTCTAAAAGCTGAATCAGACGGTAAAATTACTGAATTAAAAGTTAATGTAGGTAGTGTCGCTAATGGAACAATTGCGACAATACAATCAACAAATAAACTTATGATATCAGCAAAAGTCCAAGATTACGATATAACTAAAATTTCTTTAGGACAAAAAGTAAAAGTAACAACTGAATCAAGTGATGAAATTTTTGAAGGAACTCTAACTAGAATTTCTCCAACAGCATCTACAGAAGGAGATTTTGAAGTAGATATTAAACTACCTGTATCAGATAAATTATTTATCGGCACAAAAGCAAAAGCTGAAATAATACTGTTTTCTAAACCAAATGTTATTTCTGTACCAACAGATGCAATATTAGAAAAAGAAGATGGTTCATACATTATAAAAAAAGAAAATAATACTTTTAAAGAAATTAAAATTATAAAAGGAGAAACTACAGAGTTTTACACAGAAATAAATGGTCCTGAAGTTAAAGAAGGTTTAGAAATTCTTGCGAATGCTGATTGGGATTTTTTAAAAATGCAATCTGAAGAAAGTATAAATAATAATGGAGGCTTCTAATATGCAACCTGTAATTACACTTAAAGATATTGTAAAAACATATAACTTAGGAAAACCAAACGAACTAGAAATCCTTCATGGAATTACTATTACAATCTATGAAAATGAATTTGTAGCTATTGTAGGAGAAAGTGGAAGTGGAAAAAGCACTTTAATGAATATTATAGGAGCATTAGATAAACCAACAAAAGGTGAATATATTCTTAATTCACTAAATGTTAATAAAGCATCTAAAGATCAAATGAGTGATATTAGAAATAAAAACATTGGCTTTGTCTTTCAAAATTTCAATCTAATATCTAGAACAAGTGCTTTAAAAAATGTAGAACTACCAATGTTATATAAAGGTATATCTTCATCTAAAAGAATAAAAAAAGCAAAAGAATTATTAACTCTTGTAGGAATGGAAAAAAGGATGAATCATGATCCAAATGAATTATCAGGTGGTCAAAAACAAAGAGTTGCAATCGCAAGAGCACTAGCAAATAACCCTTCAATAATACTTGCCGATGAACCTACAGGTGCTTTAGATTCACTAACTTCTAGACATGTTATGGATTTATTTCATAAATTACATAAACAAGGTAAAACAATTATATTAATTACTCACAGTAATAAACTTGCAAAAGAATGCCCAAGAATAATAACTATTAAAGATGGAAACATTGTTAGTGATGTAAGACAGGAAATTAATTATGTTAATTGAAAATATTAAAATTGCTTTAAATAGTATAAAAGCTAACAAATTAAGATCAATATTAACTATGCTTGGTATTATCATTGGAATTGGTTCTGTAATTGCAATTGTAACAATTGGAGATAGTATCGCTAATGGAGTTAATAAAGAAATGCAAGGATATGGCGCAAGAAATATTGAAATATATGTCACAAATAAAAATGAGTTTTCCACTGATGAAAACATGTATGAAGTTTCATCTGTAGAAATGAGTGAAAAAGACATGTTATCAAAAGATATGCTTTTAGATTATGAAAATGCATTTTCAAATCAAATACAAGCTTTATCAATTGAAGAATCTATTGGACAAATAACATTAAAAAATAACAGATTTAAATCAAATATAAATATTTTAGGAGTTAATAAGGGCTATAAAGATTTTAATAAATTAGAAATGTTATCAGGTGATTTTATTAAAGAAAATGATATAAATAATATTTCTTATAATGCTGTTGTAAGTGATAAGTTTATTAAAGAATATTTCGGAAGTAAATATAACAATAATGAAGTATTAAATAAAAATATAGAAATAGAAATAAACAATAAATTTCTTAATCTAACAATTGCTGGTGTATATAAGTTTAAATCAGATGAATACACAGATAAAAACACTTACTCAAACATATTATTGCCTTACACCACTGCATTTAAATTCAATAAAAAACAAGTTTATTTTCAATCCTTTAAAGTTGTACCAAAGGAAGATATTGATGTTATAAAATTCCAATTAGATACAAATACATTTTTATCTAGTTATTATACTCATAACAACTCTTACCAAATTACTACATTTGGTTTAACAAGCCTTGTTAATTCTCAAAATGATTTAATGAATAAATTAAAGTTAGGAATTAGTGCTATTGCAGGTATTTCATTATTTGTAGGTGGTATTGGTATTATGAATATTATGATGGTGTCAGTTACAGAAAGAACAAGAGAAATTGGTATAAGAATGGCATTAGGTGCTAAAGCCTCAACTATAAAATCTCAATTTATTATAGAAGCAATTTTTATATCTGGAATAGGAGGAATAATTGGATTAATTCTTGGGATCATCATAGGAACAATAGGTTCCAATATGATGAAATATTCATCATCTCCTTCTTTGTTTGCAGGATTTATTGCCATTTCATTTTCAATGGCTATAGGAATCTTTTTTGGATACTATCCCGCAAATAAGGCATCTAATCTTGATCCAATTGAGGCATTAAGATATGAATAGCTTTAATAAAATTAAATGTTAATAAATTGTAAAAAATAATATTATAACTGTTTCCGTGGTAAAATACTTTGGTGAGGTAATTTTTATGAATTGGTCAAAACTATCAAAAGGTAAAACTATTGCACTAATTATTTTCTATGCAATTGGATATCAATTAGTATTCTCTTTATTACCTTATTTTATAACTCCTTTATTTGTGAATTTAGGATTTCCAGAAAATAATGTATTAGATTTAATAAATTTACTTTTTCAAATACTTGCATTATATATTGCAGTTTATATGTGTAAAGATGTATTGAGTAAAGATTGGAAAGTTTTCAAAAAAAATTGGAAGAACATATTTAAAAGTGTTCTTGTATTATATTTATTCATGTATGTTATTAATTATGTGTTAGCTATTGGACTTATGTATATTGGATCTAAAAGTGCTAATCAAGAACAATTAATAGAGCTTATAAATCAAATACCTTTATCATATAATTTTATGGCTGTAATTGTAGCTCCAATTATAGAAGAACTCGTATTTAGAGTTGCCCTTTTTAGAAATACATATGAAAAAAGTAAATTTGGCGCATACTTTTTTAGCTCATTAATATTTGGGTTATTGCATGTGATTTCTAGTATTTTTGCAGGGAACTTTATTGATTCTTTATACATAGTTGTATATATAAATATGGCAATGTTTATGGCTAGAGCTTATGAAAAGCATAAAACTATATTTGCATCTATTCTTTATCACTTTATAAATAATTTAATAGCTGTAATACTATTAGAAGTATTCAAATATGTGTCTGTATAAAATCTAAAAACGGTATTGATTTAGTTTTCACTCTATCAATACCGTTTATTTAATTAGTCCACTCAAATTATTATTTTTTTAATTTAAATTGAAGTATGCTGCCATCCTGTGCATCAATTTTTACTTCGTGCATGTTTGCGCCAGATTCATCTGTAATTTCAACTTTCCATAAAGTACGAGCTTTTTTCCTATCCAACTCCCATTGAACCGGTTTAGTAACCGGAACTGTTTTTAAAGCAATTTCATTAATTTCAGTTAACGGTAACATGTTTTCTAAATTTAATGTTTTCGCTTCTCTTCTTACTGGATCTTGATATTTAGGTTTTAAAGCTTTCGTCTTATCTCTTATGATGTCTCCAGTCTGGGCATTTAGTTTGAGTGAATGGCGATTTGTACCATCATTTCCCACAAAAGAATACTTGTAAAATGGTCCTTTGTGAGCTAATTGGAACTTAGTTAAGATGTCATTTGGATAAATCTCAAAATATTTGTTTAGGGCATCTGTAGTAGAAATAATACCTAGTTTCAATTCTAATGTGTTTGTCATTACACTCACTCCTTCCTCATCATAATTATAACATATACATTACACATAAAAAAAAGTTGCATAAGCAACTTAATCATCAAATGTTTCTTTTACAAGATCATTATAACTAATATCAGTAGGAGTCTCTCTACCAAATAGTAATGTCAATACTGAAGCCACTTGATTTTGATCATTCATATTATCAACAGTACCAACCATTCCCGCAAAAGGACCTGCAAGAATTTTAACAGTATCACCAATAGTAAAGTCAACAACAATCTTCTTATCACTTTTACCAATTCTTCTTAAGATAGACTCTATCTCATCAGGTGAAACAGGGAAAGGTTTTGCCCCTCCTCCAGAAGAACCAATAAATCCAGTAACTCCTGGTGTGTTTCTTACAACATACCAAGCATCATCAGTCATAATCATTTCCACAAATAAATAACCTGGAAACAAATTTTTCATTTTTTCAACTTGTTTTCCATTTTTTATTTCTATTTCAGGTTCCTCAGCAACTAAAATTCTAAATAAGTAATCTTGAATACCCATTGTTTCAACACGTTTTTCAAGATTATCCTTAACTCTGTTTTCATGACCTGCATATGTATTAACTACATACCAACGCTTTTCACTTTCTTCTTGCGACTTAATATACTTACTCATCTTATACACCCATTCCTGCCATTCTCAATAAATTAGCAATCACAAATTCACACACTGTAAAAAACAACATGAATGCTACTGTAAAAATAATAACTTCAACTGAATCTGAATATAAATCCTTTGACTTAGGCCAACGAATTCTTTTAATTTCTTTGCTAATTCCACTTATACTAAACCATTTCAACATAAAATAGTCCTCCTATTTAGACGCTTTATGAAGAGTATGTTTTCCACATTTTTTACAATACTTATTTAATTCAAGTCTTTTAGTACTATTTCTAGTTTCAGTAGTATTGTAATTACGTGACAAGCATTCAGTACATACTAATATTATTTTTGTATCTTTTGCCACTATTAAAACATCTCCTTCTCTTTGCCTAACCACTTTAACATAAATTGTAATAAATAGTCAACATTCTTCAATCACAATATATCGCACTTTTTATTTTACGTCTAACCCTTTGAATAGAATTATCATATTGTTTTATTGAGCAACTTAATATTTTAGAAGCTTCTTGATAACTAACATCACTTGAACTTAAATCATAAACAACTCTATCTTTATCACTTAAATTATTATAAACATTTTTAAATCTTTTCATAGCTTCATCAAAATTAAATCTATACTCAGGTTCACTTAATTTATCAGGATTTTTATTTAGTTCTGCTAAATAAATATTACTATCTTCATTAATAAAATCATCTAATGATATTGCATATATATTCGCAAGATTTTTTTGACTTAAATAATGCCTTAACATAGCCTTAATTTTTCTTAAAACACAAACATATAAAAATGTTTTAAACGAAGCATTTTGATCATCTCTATATGTATTTACAAGTTCCATTAATGTAATATAAGACTCTTGTTGAATGTCTTCCCTATAAAATGAAAGACTTGGATAAGAAGAAATTGTATCATTTACAAGTTTATTAACTAATAAACGATATTTATTAAACAATTCTTCAGATGCATATTCATCATTTTGATGAATCATATAAACAAGTTCAAATTCATTATGCAAAACAATCACTCCCCTAACGGGAATCTCTTGTTGTAAATTTCATAAAGTAATATTCCTGTAGCCACAGATGCGTTTAATGAATTAATTTTACCAACCATTGGCAATTTAACCATAAAATCACAATTTTTCTTAACTAAAGAAGATATCCCTTTTCCTTCATTTCCTATAACTAAAGCAATGTTAGTATCATAATCTAATGCTCTATAATCCTGAGCATTATCAATATCACTACCAACAACCCAATAACCATTTTCTTTTAATTTTCTTAAAGTATTAGAAATGTTAGTTACAGAAGCGACTTTTATAGTATTTATAGCACCCGCAGACACTTTAGCTACTGTAGGAGTTAAACCAACCGCTTTATTCTTTTTAATAATAACTCCATCAACACCAACACAATCTGCACTTCTTAAGATAGCACCTAAATTATGAGGATCCTCAATTCCATCTAAAACTACAATAAGTCCTTTTTTATTATCAGGGATACTATTTAAGATTTCATTAAGATCTACAGTTTTGTATTCATCTATTTTCGCAATTACCCCTTGATGATTAGAATTACCCACAAGTTTATCAAGCTTTTTTCTTTCTATTTTTATAATTTTTACATTATTTTTTCTAGCTAACTTGCTTATGTATTCATCATCACTACTCAAATAAATCTCATAAACCTTAGTTTTATCTTCTAATAATCTTTTTACAACATTCTTCCCGTAGACATATTGTGCCATATTAATCCTCCATTGTGGTTTTAACCTTTTCCCATAATTGTTCTATTCTATCATTTTTATTTTCCACATACCAATAACCAATTATTGCTTCAAAACCAGTAGAAACTCTATAAATTTGAACATCAGTATTTTTAGGAACTGTACCACTCTTATAATTTCTACCTCTTTTATATATTTCAATTTCTTCACTAGTAAAGAAACTCTTCTCTAAAAGGTTTGTAAAAATTGATGCTTGAGATTTTGCACTAACGTATTTAACACTTAGTTTTTGTAAATCATCAGGTCTATTATAACCCTTATCAACTAAATACTTCCTTACAAGCAAAGTCCATACCGCATCACCTAAATAAGCCAGTGATCCACCATTCATTGTATTACTAGACATTACATTAATCCTAACTCAATTAATTTAGCTCTATACTCATCAGCCAAATCAAAATTCTTTTCAGCTTTTGCACTATTCCAATCATTAAACAACTTCTTTTCTTCATCATTTAATTCATATTTAGTATATTCAATACCTAATACTTCAAGCATAGCTTCAATACTATTTACATATTTAATTAATTCTTCATAATCAATATCTCTAACACGTAATAAAGTATTAAGTTGCTTAACTGTATCAAATATTACTGTATATGCATTAGGCGTATTTAAATCATCGCTCATTTCATCTAAAAACTTGCCATAACTAGCTTCATCTTTTTCATCAGTTATTTTCATATCATTTAAAGAAATTTTAATTCTAGCATTTTTTAATGCTTGTAATACTCTATCCAATTCTTTTCTAGAATTATCAATTGCTTCATCAGTAAAGTTTAATTCTTTTCTATAATGAACAGATAAAATAAACCATCTTGTTAAAGAAGCCCCTAATTTTTCAATGACATCCTTAGCCCATGTAACATTACCAAGAGATTTACTCATCTTGTCTCCATCAATGTTTACCATTGCATTATGAACCCAATAATTTGCAAGATGGTTATTATGAACTGCCATATTTTGTGCAGCTTCATTTTCATGATGAGGAAACTTTAAATCAATACCTCCACCATGAATATCAATCATTCCATTAAAATTATCCTCTATCATTACAACACATTCTGTATGCCATCCAGGTCTTCCTTTACCCCATGGTGAATCCCACATAATTCCAAAGTCAGTTTTTTTCCATAAAGCAAAATCAAATGGAGACTCTTTTTTATCACTCTCTTCAATTCTAGATCCAGCCTGTAATTCGTCCAAGTTTTGATTACTGATAAATCCATAATCCTTAATACTATTAACTCTAAAATAAACATCACCATCAATTTCATAAGCATTTCCTTTATCAACCATTTTCTTAATAAATTCAATAATGCTATCCATTGTCTCAGTAACTTTTGGTTTTGCATCTAATTCTAGTGTATTTAGAGAACTTCTAACCTTTTCATAAGCTTCAATATATCTTTGTGCAATCTCTTCTTCTTCCACATTTTCTTCAATTGCTTTATTAATTATTTTGTCATCAACATCAGTATAATTTGAAACAAATTTTACTTTATATCCTTTTGCTTCAAAAAACCTTCTTAATGTATCAAAAACAATAATAGGTCTTGCATTACCAATATGTGCATGATTATACACAGTTGGCCCACACACATACATTTTAACTACTCCAGGTTCAATACTTTTAAACTCTTCAACCTTCAAACTCATACTGTTATATAACTTAATCATATTTTATCTTCCTCCTATAAAAAAGACGTCCCATAAAAAGACGCCTTAGCGTGGTTCCACTTTCCTTACTTCTTTGTCTCTTAACGCGAGTAACGTAATAACCTACTTAATTTCAATTATTCCCACAACGATGCATTCGCTAGTTTCATTCAAATCTTTTCACCAATCAGATTCTCTCTAAAGAATTACACTAATTACTATTTCGCCGTATAGTTTATTTACATATCATTATTAGTCATATAAATACTAAATAATGAATTTTTTAATAATACCCAATCATTTAAATCTAACATCCATATATAATCATCACCTTCAATGATTTGATGTTGAATAAGTTTAATAATTTCATTTTCAGTAAAAGGGCCTTCTTTTTGATTGTTTTTAAAATAATACCAAGTCTTATCATTAATCATATATTCACTCATATCGATTACCCTCCTTCTGGACCTTTACAAACACCATCAATCAGATTAGTTCCATCAGGACAATAACAATTACCACTAGCATCTGGCATTACTAAGCTACCATTTTCAAGTTTTATTGTACATGTATATACTGCAGTATATGTTGTATCTCCAGATACAGGTCCTAATTGCGGATTCCAGCTAACACTTGAATTTTCTTTATTCATTATAGGTGGTTCTGGCATAGTCCCTTCCTCTAACACTTTTGTTTGTAAATGGTTTCCATTACTATCATTAAATATTATCTTATAAGTTTTCTTTTCAATCTTCTTATATGTTGCAACAATCTTTGTATCTTTACTAATACCAAAATAATTACCGCTCCATCCTGTAAATGTATAACCTTCTCTAACTGGATCTGCAGGCGCTATTGCATCAGAACCTTCATTTACACTTTGTTCACTAAGAACTGTTTTCCCATCAAAATCATAGAACACGACTTTATACATTTTAACTTCTGGTGTTGGAGTAGCACCAACATATTGATAATTTACAACAGTAACATCACTAGCTTCATATTTTGTTTCATCATTAGAATAAGCCACAATACTAACCATATAATTAGTATTTGGTGTAAGTCTAGCTGCATCTATAGTTAATGAATTTGTTGCTGTCTTAACTGTATAATTACCAGCCACATTTATAGAAACTTGATAGAAATCAGCATTTTCAACTTTATCCCAAGTTAATTGTAATACTTTATTATTTTCAGAAAATTTAATGTTTCCAACCTTTCCTAATTTAGATGAGTCTTCATCAGTAGGCGTTGGACTTACACTAATATTTTCATATTGATTATAACTATTATCACCTGCACCAAGCATTAAATTATTATTGTTAATCGCAATAATATAATCTTCATGAGCTGCAATATATTTTATATTATTCCAAGTAAGTACTTCTTCTTCAATATCTTCATTTCCTGCAAAATACACACTACCATTAGATCCAAGTCCTGCCACAAAATCCTTACCAGCCACAATTTGGACAACATTTGTCCAAGTATTTGTAATAAATCCTTCCTTATCTGTAAGAGGTATTACATTTACTTGTCCTGTATTATTTAAAGTTACTAAATAATTTAAGCTTGTAGTTAACACTTTAACACCTGATAAAGAATTAAGTTTATCTTGAATATTTAAACTTCCTGAATATAATACTTTTCCATCACTAATTCCATAAACACCATAATCAGAAGCATGAATAAAATCAATTTCAGTCCATTCAGACACATCACAATTGCTGCCTGTACATAAAACTGTTTTTTCTTCAGTTAATCCTAAAGAAGTGGTGTTACTCGCAGAAATCATCTTAACTTTTTCCCAATCAGACACATCACAATTAACACCAGTACAAACAACAGTTCCATCTTTATTTAAACCAAGTAAAGTGTTACCTAAAGAACTAATTTGAATTGCATCTAAAAAATCTTTAGTATCAGGTCTATTACCATGAGTTATAATATTTCCTTCACTAGAAAGATAAGCTGAATATTCCTTAGCAGCTACTAACCTATTAGTATTATCTATTTCATTGATATTATTTTTATTTCCAAAATTAAACACAAAGAAACCAACAATTGTAAGTAATGCAACTACACCTATTCCGCCAAGAATAAAAGGAAGGTTGCTTTTCTTTTTAACTTCAGGTTCTTTTTTAACTTCTTTTATTTGTTTTGGTTTTTTTATAACCATTGTTTCTTCAGGTTCAATAACCTCAAGAGTATTATCACTAATTATTCTAGTAACTAATGTCTTATCCAAATTAGAAGTATGAGATTCTTCTACAGGAAATATTTGTTCTGTATATCCATCTACAATCGGAATATTTGTAGTATTTTGTAATTTAGCTTGAAAAGGTATCTCAATACTGTCTTCTAAAGCTAAATTAGGCAAAGTAACTTCTAAAGAATTATCAAAAAGCTCATCTAAGCTAACTTTAAAAGTATTTGCTAATCTAAGCAATTGAGACATTGAACATAGTTTACTTCCATTTTCCCATTTCATATATTCTGAAACAGGCACACCCATTATTTCCGCAATATCTTGTTGGGAATAATTAAAGTGCTTTCTTAGAGTAATTAATTTATTAGGAAATCTACTAGACATATTAATCCTCACTTTTAATATTAATATTTTACTTGTTTTATTATCAATAGGCAAATATTCATTTTTATTAATTATAATATATTTATGGAGGTTATTAATGAAACAATATAAAAATATAGATGAATTTCAATCTTATCTAAAATCATTAGAAAATAAAGAAAAAATTGAAAGGTCCAAAATAATCACAAAAACAACCTTGCCTGTATTAGGAATTAATAATCCTACACTAAAAAATATTGCTAAAGATATTTATAAAAATGACTTTTTAAATTTCTTAGATTTAATGATTTGGGATTATTATGAAAATACAATTATTAATGGTTATCTTATTAATAAAATAAAAGACTTTAATACATTTAAACATTATTTAGATATATATAGTAAAAAAATTGATAATTGGGCATCCTGTGATGTTTTAAAGTTTAATGTAAAAAACAATGAAGAAAGTTTCTTTAATTTATCATTAGAATATTCTCAAAGTAATCTTCCATTTGTAAGAAGAATAGGAATGTATATTTTATTTGATTTTATTAAAATTGATAATTATATTAATAAGATATTCCATCAATTAGATACATTCACATATGAAAAGCATTATTATGTAAATATGATGAATGCATGGTTATTGTGTGAATGCTTTATAAAACAAAGAGACCTCACCCTAAAATATTTAAATAATCATAAATTAAATACATTTACAATTAATAAAGCAATTCAAAAGTGTAGAGAAAGCTATAGAGTAAATAAAGAAGATAAAGAACTATTATTAAAGTATAAGAAAAGATGAAGTATATATGATACCTCATCTTTTTGCTTATAAATTATTATAATTTAGCGAAATATTTAATAGTTTTAACCATTTGGCTAGTATAACTATTTTCATTGTCATACCATGCTACTGTTTGAACTTGGTATGTATCATCATCAACTTTTGCAACCATTGTTTGAGTTGCGTCAAAGATTGATCCATGAGTTTCTCCAATAATATCGCTAGATACTAGTGGTTCTTCAGTATATCCATATGAATCATCAGCTGCTGCCTTCATAGCTGCATTAACACCTTCAACTGTAATGTCTTTTCCTTTAACTACAGAAACAAGAATTGTTGAAGAACCTGTAATAACTGGAACACGTTGAGCTGATCCAATTAGTTTTCCATTTAATTCAGGAATAACTAGACCGATAGCTTTAGCTGCACCTGTTGTATTAGGAACAATATTAGTTGCTGCAGCACGTGCACGACGTAAGTCACCTTTACGGTGAGGTCCATCAAGAATCATTTGATCTCCTGTATAAGCATGAATTGTACTCATGATTCCTGTAACTATTGGAGCATATTTGTTAAGAGCATTAGCCATTGGAGCTAAGCAGTTTGTTGTACAAGATGCTGCAGAGATAATTGTATCTTCAGCTTTCAAAATTCCTTCGTTAACTCCATAAACAACTGTTGGAAGATCGTTTCCTGCAGGAGCTGAAATAACTACTTTTTTAGCACCAGCATCGATGTGAGCTTGTGATTTAGCTTTAGAAGTATAGAAACCTGTACATTCTAATACTACATCAACATCTAATTCTTTCCATGGAAGTTTTGAAGCATCTGCTTCACTATAAATTTTAATTTCTTCGCCGTCAACTGTGATTGAATTTTCTCCAGCTACAACTTCATGACCAGCATATCTCCCTTGAGCTGAATCATATTTTAATAAATGAGCAAGCATTTTAGGATCTGTTAAGTCGTTAATTGCTACGATATCATATCCTTCAACACCAAACATTTGTCTGAACGCTAAACGTCCAATTCGTCCAAAACCATTAATTGCTACTTTTACATCTGCCATTCTATGACCTCCTTTTGATGCAATAAAATTATAAGATTATATTTTTTTTGTGTCAATTGTGAATAAATTACTTATTTATTAAGGGTCATTATTTATCCTTGTTGTTTAACATTTACATAAAAAAATACAACCTCAAAACAACTAACAAGTTGCTAGTTACATTATACCATGTAATTGTTATGTTTCTATCAAAGTAATTATAATTTTATTGTTTTTATTAAGTAATATTATATATTTTATTATAATTTACATTACTTGAACTTGTATGTTGAATTCCAATAATTATTTTGTTTTTATTTTTTATAATATCATTTATTAAATTTGTAAATAAAGTCTTTGTTTCATTATCTAACCCTGAATCAACTTCATCTAAAATGATTAATGAAACTTTTTCTTTTAAGATTATTAATTTAACTAAAGATAGTTTTTTCTTTTGTCCTCCAGATAATGAATCTCCGTTATAATCTAAATTTAAATCAAAACTGCCAAAATTTAATAAATCTAATATTTCATCAATTTCTATATCAGATATTTCTGTCTTTGTAACAATTCTTAAATAATCATATATTGTTTCATTTAAATATTTTTCTTCTTGTGCCAAATATAAAATTTGGTTAGATAATGATTCTTTTTTAATCGTATTTATATCTAAATTATTTATTTTTATTATCCCATCATACTTTTCATATATATTAGTAATTAACTTAAGTAAAGTACTCTTACCAGAACCGTTTTTACCTCTTATTTGTATTGTATCTCCTTTAACTAAATTAATACTTACATTCTTTAAAATAGGATTGCCATCATAACAAAAGGTTTTTATATTTATATCAATAGTTTTTACATCATCAATAAAGTTATCTCTTTGTCCTTTATTTAATTTAAGTATTTTTTCTATATTTTCAAAACATACATAACTTCTATTAACTTGTTGTAAAAGCATTTCTAAATTATTTGCTTCTTCCATTACCAAATTAAATACAATTGTATATATAACAATATTTAAAATAGAATTATTACTAACATTAACCGCAAGTATTAAAGAAAAAACCAATCTTAGCACAATATTAGTTTGTTTAATAATTCCAGAATAAAAATACACTGTTTTATTTTCATTAATAGAAGAATCAATAAAATTTTTAATATAAAACTTTGTTTTATTCAAATAATAATCATTTAAATTTTCAACTTTAATTTGATTTATTGACTCAGAAAAATCATTGATGTGACTATTAAAGTTTTTTATCTTTATATTAGTGCTAGAAGATGAATTTTGTATAGATTTATTTGAATAAAAAGTAATCAATAGACCTATTAAAAAAGAAATTAAAATAAAAAAACTTATTCTTTTATCCAAAACCAAAGAAAATATCAAAGAAAATATAACAACAGCTATTGAAGATGTTATTTTTGGCAAATGGTGACCTACAGTCCTAAAGATATCTAATATATTAGAAAATAATATATGCTTTACTTCATCATATTTAATATTTAGTTCACTTGTTTCTAAAATCCTTTCTTGGCATTTTATAGATAACTTAGAAATATAACTGCCTCCAAATTTATCTAATGAAATATACCATCTTATTTCTATAAATATTAATGCAAAAAATAATATTGGTAATACTATAATCACAAAAAAAATATTATAGTTTTTTACCATTTTAAATATATAATCTAATATCCATGGAATAATTGAAGTAATAATTGCATTACTTATAGACCAAAAAAAAGATACCAAATAATATTTTGGTGTTTTTTTAATTGAATCTAAAAAATAAGTAAATATTAATTTCATATAAACATTTTATCAAGTTTTACCCTCATAAAAAAGTCCTAGTTTTTACTAGAACTTCTCACTACTATATGGTGGTTTTTTATTATTTAAAAACACTTCATCTATAACAACAATATTTGAATTATATAATCGATTATATAATTCTTTGTTGCTTAATCTAGCCATTTTATAATCAACCACTTCATGTTTAGCTAATTCAAATAATGGATTTAATTTTTCTTGTTCACTTACATTTAAATAAACAATATGTCTTTGTTGAAGAGCCACATTTAATATTTTAAATAAACTCATGGTGTCTACATAAATACACTCTTCAATATTTAAAATTTTACTATCAATTATAAAACTTGCATAACCTCTAAGCTCTCCATTTTCATAATAGCCAACAATCTTTCCACCTTGCTCATTAACACTTTTTATCCACTTTTCAAAATCATCTAAATTCCTTATCTTATAACCATTAAATCTATTCATAAATTTCGCATATAATTCAAGCATTTCTGAAGCACTAGGATTAAATGTACAACCATCGTTTGTGATCCTTTGAACATGTTCCCTTGTAATTTCATACCTATTTCTTCTATAAATTGTTCTAAATCCAAACTGTTTTAAAAGCTCAGGATTTTGTGTAGTCGCAAAACTAATAAGTTCACTATGGTCCATATGAGAACAAATAGTAGAAATGATTTTTTCTACATGACCTCTACCCTGATATCTAGGTAATGTAGCTGCACCAACTATTGTAGAAACCTTTAAAACTCTTCCATTTATCATTACTTCACTAAAAACTCTGCTAGCACAAGAAACAACCTTACTATCCTCTATTTGAATAATAGTATCTTCAGGAACATGAATAGAATTAAAAAAGTAGTCTATAAAACGCTTATTTTCATTTGGAAAACAAGCAAGCCACACTGCCTTTACATTATTTGTTAAACTAGAATCCGATCTTCTCATTCTTTCTCCTTGCGCTCAGTAAACTCAACATCAATTACATCCTTATTAGTACTACTATCAGCATTATCCATCCAAGAATTATAATCATATTGTTCATTAATTTGATTAACTTGTTTATTAATCTCTTTTGTAATCTTATATCTAATATATAAATAATAAAGTATTATCACAATAATCAAAACTAAAATAACAGGCCAAAAGACTCTAATAAACATGCTTATAACCATAAAAAATATTAATAAATATAAAAAACTATAACCATCTCTCATAAAGTCCTCCTAACTTAGCTTTGATGCTATTTCACGAATCTTGGTAAATCTATGATTAATACCCGATTTACTCATAATAATACCAGTTTTTCTCTCATATTCTTTACTCAAATCAATTAAACTCATTTCAGGATTTTCTTTTCTTAATAAAGCTATATCCTTAAGTTTTATATCTAAACTATCAAACATACCAGCATCTTCAATTACTTTTATGTCATCTAATTGAGATCTAGCAGCTTTAATTGTTTTCATCTCATTAGCAACTTCACAATTATCAAGCCTTCTTAAACTATTTGTAAAATCCCTACTAATCCTTATATCCTCAAATTTAAATAATGCTTTAACAGCTCCTACAACTCTTAAAAAATCCGCAATCTTATCCGCAGCCTTTAAATACACTACATAAGAAGATCTTCTAACAATAACTTTTGCGGGCAAATTAAACTTAGACATTAGTTTTATTAAAAAATCTACATGTTTTTTAGAAGCAGCTGTAATTTCTAAATGATAATTAGATCTAACAGGAGAATTAACACTACCAGTAGACATAAAAGCACCTGCTAAATAAGATTTAACACAACATTCATTTTTAACTATCTTCATTAAAGGAGCATCTCTTAAACCTCTTTTGCCATACAAACCTAAATCAATTAATATTTCTTTTCCTTTTTCCAATATTTTAATATTATAAATATTATTCTTTTTTAAATTCATTTTCTTCATTACAGAAAGTTGAGTTTCAACATCATAAAGATCTTTTAATAATAACCATATTCTTTTCGCTATTGTTGCATTTTCAGTCTTAACCACAAAATATATTTCATCATCAACAATATTAAAAGTAGAACAAAGTTGTACTAAAGCTGAAAGTTCAGCTCTTTTACAACAAGGTTTTAGATCTATTTGAGCTATTTCATGTTTTACTTCACTAGTAAAAGACGACAAGCCAACACCTCCTACTTAAGCAGTTTTTCAACTACTCTTTTTATTTTTTGTGAATCATGCCTTATCAATTCATCTTTAAAGTCTAAAAGTGATTCACTAATTATTTCATAATCATGATTCATATATTTTGGCTTAACTACTGTACTACCTTCTTTAAAATACTTCACAATTAATTCTCTAGGTATTTCATCATTAGCCACAATAACTTTATCAATAAAAGCACCATGTTTATTTAAAGCTTCAACATGATCTTCCAAAGTATAACCATCTGTTTCTCCAGGTTGACTCATTATATTACAAAAATAAACTTTTTGTGCTTTAGTTTCCTTTAAAGCATCATCAATATCTTCAATTATTAAATTAGGAAGAATACTTGTATATAAAGATCCAATACCATAAATAATTAAATCAGCTTCTAAAATAGCTTTAATAGCCAAAGGAGTCGCATAAACTTTTCTATCATAAAACACCTTACTAATTCTATTATTAAAATTAGGTATATTTGCTTCTCCTTGAACAATAGTTCCATCTTCCATAATCGCAAATAAAGTAATAACTTGAAGTGAAGAAGGAATAATAGTTCCCTTTACATTTAAAACTTTACTAAGTATAGAAATGGCATCCATAAAACTACCTGTAGAATCAGTCATTGCAGTCAATATTAAATTACCTAAATTATGACCCTCAACATCTAAATCCTGTTCATCTTCACCAACTACTTCAAATCTATAATCCATCAATTGAGACAATAAAGTCTCATTTGCTGCAAGTGAAATTAAAACGTTTCTAACATCTCCCATTGCAGGAATATGAAAACGTCTTCTAAGTCTTCCAGTAGAACCACCATCATCCGCAACAGTAACTATTGCTGTAAGATCTATGCCATCTATTTCTTTTATCCCACGTAATATAGTTGATTGACCTTGTCCACCACCAATTACAACAACTTTTTTATTTTTCATTATCTAAACCTACTTTATCTCTATGCCCTTTAAAACAATTATATTTATCATTATAAAAATCATATAAATAATTAACGATTGAAACAGATCTATGTTGACCACCAGTACATCCAATACCAACAGTAAGGTGGTTTTTCCCCTCATTTACATACTGTTTAAATGAATAATCTAAAAAATCTGTAAGTATTTTAACATATTCTATAGTTTGAGGTTTTTCCATTACAAAATCATAAACAATCTTATCATCACCTGAATAAGGTCTAAGATTAACATCCCAATAAGGATTAGGTAAAAACCTTACATCAAACATTAAATCAGCATCCAAAGGAACTCCATGTTTATAACCAAAAGATATAAAACTAATTGTAAATGCAGGAACTCCTGCTTTTGAAAAATAACTTTCAATTTTAAATTTTAATTCTTTAAAGCTTAAAAAAGTAGTATCAAGTGTTAAAAAAGCTCTATCTTTATAATTTATAAACATTTCTCTTTCAGTTTGAATAGCTTCTTCTAATGATTTACATACATTACTTATAAGTAAAGGATGAGTTCTTCTTGTGCTTTTATATCTTTGTAATAAAACATCATTTGAAGCATCTAAAAATAACACCCTTACATCTAACTCTGTGTTTTTAAAAGCTCTAATAAATTCTGGGAAATCTCCTGCAGAAGTAGCTAATGCAGTGAAGTTATATCTTATATCGGAACTACTCTCAATTAGATCAGTAAGTAAATCAAGAAGTTGAACTGGGAAACTATCAATACAGTGATATCCCATATCCTCTAACATTGACATTGCGCTAGATTTACCAGCACCAGACATACCACTAATAAGTAATACACGCCTTTTTTCCATAATCATTTACCTCAATCCAATTCTACCACGGCTATTGGTGTATCACAAAACAAATAATGTGAAATTTAACTAAAATTTATTTAATGTTTTTAATCATAAAATAAAAAAGTGAACTATTCACTTTTTATAAACAATTCACTTATCCTTTAATATAATGAAACGCATTTTGAGCCGCTATAGCACCATCACTAGTAGCAGTAACTATTTGCCTTAATGTTTTTACATTGCAATCTCCAGCACCATATATTCCTTTTATAGCTGTTTCCATTTCCTCATTAACTAAAATATATCCATTTTCATCTGTAATACCTAAATCCTTTACAAATGAAGTATTTGGATCTGCACCTATATAAGGAAATATTCCATCTGTTTCAAGAGTAACTCTTTCTTTTGTATCAACATTTTCAAGAATAATTCCATTAACCTTATCATCACCAAGAATTTCAATTGGTATATGCTTTTTAATAATTTCAATCTTAGGATTTTCCATTACTTTTTCTTGAACTAGTTCATCAGCTCTAAATACATCTCTTCTAATAACCACATATAACTTTTTCACAAATTGAGCAAGATATAAAGACTCCTCTAATGCAGANTTTCCTCCACCAATAACTACAACTGTCTTATCNTTAAAAAATGCTCCATCACAAACTGCACAATAAGAAACACCCTTACTAGTAAACTTTTCTTCACCAGGAATATTTAAAAGCCTTTCCTTTGTACCAGTCGCAATTATTACAACACTTGCCTTATATTCACTACCATCTTCAGTAATAATAGTCTTTATATCACCATCTATTAAATCAACAACATCACCATATAGATATTCAGCACCTAAAGCCTGTGTTTGTTCAAACATTTTATAAGATAAATCAGCACCATTAATATTTATAAAACTAGGATAGTTTTCAATTTCAAATGTTTTAACCATCTTTCCACCAGGAGCATTATATTCAAGCATAGCTACATCTAAACCAGCACGCTTTGCATAAATTGCAGCTGTCATTCCTGCAGGACCAGCACCAATTACAATTACATCATATCTTTTGTCCATGATTTATTACCCTCCTTTAATATATCTAAAACTTCAATTAAATCATTAATAAGTTTATTAGGCTTACTATCAATTAAAGCCTGTTTTCTATTTTCATCAAAAATATATCCAATAGAATATATACCAGCATTTTTAGCGGCTTGTATATCAGTAGAAGTATCTCCAATATATATACATTCATCTTGAGTATGATTCATTTCTTTACACGCAAGAAGCAAGCCTTCTGGATCAGGTTTTTGGTTTTTAACACTATCATAACCAATAACCAATTCTATATATTCATCTAAATTAAACATTTTTAGTCCCATTTCAACTGCATCTTTTAATTTAGTAGATACCACCCCTATTTTATACCCTTCTTCCTTTAATTGCTTTAAAAGTGCCTCCGCATTATTCATAGGAGAAACAAATTCCTTATGAATCTTAAAGTTATATTCTCTATATTCCTTAACTAATTCATCAACATCTTTATCAGGGAAATATTTTTCAAACATTACAAATAATGATGGGCCTATTACTTCTAACTGTTTTTCTTCATCAAAAACAATATCTTTTCTATATTTATTAAATAAATATTTATAACTTTCAATTATTGCAGGTGCTGTATTTAATAAAGTTCCATCTAAATCAAACAAGATTAAAGGCTTTTCTTTTTTTATAAACTTTTCAAATGCTCCAAATATTCCTAATAAACCAACAACTATAAATAATATAGATATTATTTGAGCCATTCTTAAACCCATGAACATCAAACTATCGCTTCTAAAACCTTCCACAAAAAATCTTGTGACTCCATACCATAAAAAATACATATAAGTTAAATCACCACGTTTATTTCTATTAAACCTTTTATAAACGTATCTAATTAAAATAAACCCAAGTAAATTAAATCCACTCTCCCATAAAAAAGTTGGCTGCCTATATGCACCATCGATAAACATCTTATCCTTTATAAAAGTAGGAAAATTGTTATAAAATGACTCACTAACAATATTTCCATATGCTTCTTGATTCGCAAAATTACCCCATCTTCCAATTGCCTGTCCAATAAGTACACTAGGTATAAATGCATCAGTAGTCCTTAATAAAGACATTTTATGTTTTTTAGTATAGTAATATGCATATATCAATCCACCAAAAATACCACCTTGAATTGCTAATCCACCTTCAAAAATAAAAAGTATTTTAATAGGATTACTTAAATAATAATTAATATTAGAAAATAATACATACCAGATTCTAGCACCTATTATTCCACTAATAAAAACACCAAAAAACAAATCTTCAACAGTTTCTGATTTATAACCGTTGTTTTTCATATCTTTATTTATAAAATAATATGCTGCTGAACCACCAAATAAATATCCTAAAGCATAATACGTGATTCTAAATATACCAAAAGATAAAAATGTTCTAGAATCAGGAAAAAATTGCATTATTCTTCTTCCTCCCTGCGTTTAGCATTCTCCGCATGTATATATTCAAGAACTCTATTTTCAAATTCTTTTGCACTATTAAAACCTTCTTCTCTTAATCTATAGTTAGTAACCGCAGACTCAACTATAACAGCCATAGATCTTCCCTCTCTTACAGGTAATGTAATTGTAGGAATATCTAAACCTAAAATATCTAAATATTGAGTATCTTCATTACCAACTCTCATATAATCNGATTTATCATTAAACTTTTCTAATTTAATTACATAATCAACATTAAACACTTTTAANAATGCACTAGCACCAAACATCTTTGCGACATCAATAATACCAATACCTCTAATTTCAAGCATNCCTTCAAGTAGCTCAGGAGAAGTACCCTTNATTACNTTATGAACTCTTTTTACATCAACTCTATCNTCTGTAATTAAAACATGACCNCTTTTAATTAATTCCAGTGCTATTTCAGATTTACCCATTCCAGATTCACCTGTAATTAAAACACCTACCCCATAAATAGACATTAATACACCATGTAATGTATCCATAGGAGCTAACTTTTCATCTAATAAAGTTATTAAATCGGCCATAACTCTAAAGGTAGGACCATCAGTCTTAAAAATAGGGAAATTTACACTTTCAGCCACCTCTTTTAAAATAGGTGGACAATCATAATTTCTAGAAATAACTATACAAGGAGTAAGTGCATCAGTTATCAACTTATATCTTTCTCTTTGTAATTCTTCAGACATTTCTTCAATATATTCTTGCTCTTTATTACCAATAATTACAACCCTTCTAGGCTCAGTAAGTTTTGTATAACCACTAAGTTCTAATCCAGGCCTATTAACATCTGGAACAACTACCCATCTTTCCAACGATTTTTCATCACCAGTTATTTGTTCATAATCAAAAAACTCTTTTATTTCTTTAACTGTTACTTTTCCTTCATATTTCTCTGACATTGCCATTCCCTTTCTAAAGCCTTCTTAACATAATATCCTGTAAAACTATCTTTGTTTTCAGATAACTCTTCTGGAGTACCTAAACCTACTATAGTACCTCCACCATCGCCACCTTCAGGACCTAAATCAATAATATAATCAGCACATTTAATAACATCTAAATTATGCTCTATAACAACAACTGTGTCACCATTATCAACTATTCTTTGAAGAACACTTAATAATCTTTTAACATCATGTGTATGTAACCCTGTAGTAGGCTCATCTAAAACATAAACTGTTTTACCCGTAGCCTTTTTTTGAAGCTCAGATGCAAGTTTTACTCTTTGAGCCTCTCCGCCACTTAAAGTAGTACTAGATTGCCCAAGTTTAATATAATCCAACCCTACATCATGCATAGTCTGTATCTTATCTCTTATTTTAACAATTGGAGAAAAAAACATTAAAGCATCTTCAACTGTCATCTCTAATATATCACTAATATTTTTACCCTTGTAAGTAACTTGTAAAGTTTCTTCATTATACCTTTTACCATGACAAACCTCACAAGGAACATAAACATCAGGTAAAAAATTCATACTAATACGTTTAACTCCATCACCTTGACATGCTTCACATCTTCCACCTCTAACATTAAATGAGAATCTTCCCTTATTATATCCTCTTATTTTAGCTTCAGGTGTTAAAGCAAATAAATCTCTAATATCATCAAACACACCAGTATAAGTTGCAGGATTACTTCTTGGAGTTCTTCCAATAGGATCTTGACTAATTTCAACAACCTTATCAATATTATCTAATCCTTTTATCCTAGTAAACTTACCAGGCTTTACTCTTTTTCTTCCTAAATGTTTTTGAATAGCTTTACAAAATATCTCATTTACAAGTGAACTTTTTCCACTACCACTAACACCAGTAACAACTATAAATTTACCTAAAGGAAACTTAACATTGATATTTTTTAAGTTGTTTTCTTTAGCGCCAATAACTTCAATAAATTTCCCATTTCCTTTTCTTCTTGTTTCTGGAGTATCAATTGTAAGTTCCCCACTTAAATATTTACCAGTAATTGAATTTTTATTATTAATAATTTCATCAATTGTTCCAACAGCTATAACTTCTCCACCATGCACTCCTGCACCAGGTCCAATATCAACAATATAATCAGATTCAATCATTGTTTCTTCATCATGTTCAACAACAATAACACTATTACCTAAATCTCTCATATTTTTAAGAGTAGCTATTAATTTTGCATTATCTCTTTGATGTAAGCCAATACTTGGTTCATCTAACACATATAAAACTCCTGTTAAACTAGACCCAATTTGAGTAGCTAATCTAATTCTTTGAGCCTCTCCACCACTTAATGTTCCTGCAAGTCTATCCATTGTAAGATAATCTAATCCAACATTTTTTAAAAAAATAAGTCTACTTTTTATTTCTTTTATTATTAAATCCGCAATCTTCATATTCATTTCAGAAAGCTTTAAATCATTCATCCAAACAATCGCATTTTTAATAGACATAGTTGTAAATTCATGAATATTTAAATCACCAACTCTAACACTTAATGCGACTTCATTTAATCTTTTACCACCACAAACGCTACAAGTACTTTCCATCATAAACGATTGATACCATTCCTTAGAAAAACTAGAACTTGTAGTTAAAAATCTTCTTTCAATTAAATCTTTAACACCCTCAATATAATCATTTTTAGTATATGTATTACCACCAGAAGTAGTAATTGAATATTTAATAGGTTTTTTAGAACCATGTAATATTATATCCATTTCTTTTTTGGTAAATTCTTTTAATGGTTTATCTAAATCAATATCATAATAATCACATAAAGTTTTAAAATTTTGCCATTCAATATTATCTTTACCAACTATGTTTTTATAATATCTAATTCCACCTTGGTTTATAGATTTTTCCCAATCTTCAATTAAGATATCAATATCAACTTCCATAGTAACACCAATACCCTTACAATTTTCACAAGCACCTATTGGAGCATTAAATGAAAACAATCTTGGCTCTAAATTAGGTACAGAAAATCCACAAATAGGACAAGCAAAATTACTAGAAAATAATATGTCTTCTCCATTAGCAAATACTATCGCATTTCCTTTTCCTAATTCTAAAGCAATCTCTAAAGAGTCATGCAATCTACTTCTTGAATCATCATTTTTTATTATTCTATCCACTACTACATCAATAGTATGTTTTACATTTTTTTCTAAATCATCAACTTCTTCTAAATATCTAGTTTCACCATCAATTCTCGCTCTAATAAAACCATCTTTAATTAATTTTAAAATTAAATCCTTTTGTGTTCCCTTTTTATCTTTTATAACTGGAGCCAATATTTCCAATCTTGTTTTATCTTCTAACTCCATTATCCTATCAATCATTTGCGTAATAGTTTGAGCACTAATAGGAATATTATGATTAGGACAATAAGGAACTCCAACTCTTGCATATAAAAGTCTTAAATAATCATATATTTCTGTAACAGTTCCAACAGTACTTCTTGGATTACTATGAGTTGTTTTTTGATCTATAGAAATAGAAGGACTAAGTCCTTCAATAAGTTCAACATTAGGTTTTTCTACTCCACCTAAAAACATCCTAGCATATGCACTAAGAGACTCAACGTACCTTCTTTGCCCTTCAGCATATATAGTATCAAAGGCAAGAGATGTTTTGCCTGAACCAGATACACCAGTCATAACTACAAGTTTATTTCTAGGAATTTCTAAATCTATATTTTTAAGGTTATTTTCTTTTGCGCCTTTAATAATAATTTTATCCATATTTTACCTCGTTACTTATTATACAACCTTTATATTAGCTAAACAATTAAATGACTTGTAGTCATATTAATAGATTTTATATATTATTTACATTAAAGTGTCACTTAAGGTGATTAACTATGAAAAGGATTATTGTGATTATGGGAATACTATCAATGTTATTAGGTTGTTTAAAAACAAATAAAAACATAAATATTATTAATGCTGAAACTGCATATGAATTGATGCAAACTGAAGAAGTTATTGTTTTAGATGTAAGAACAATTGATGAATTTAAAGGCGGTCATATTGAAAACGCAATTCACTTGGATGTATCAAACATTAAAGATGAGATGCCAGATGTTTTACCAGACAAAGATGCAAAAATATTAATTTATTGTAGAAGTGGAAACAGAAGTTATCAAGCCGCACTTAAACTAGATAAATTAGGATATACAAATATTTATGATTTTGGTGGTTTAAACACCTGGCCTTATGAAATAGTAAAATAAGTATAAAAACTTTATTTAAACAAAAAAGATTCTATTTAATTTAGAATCTTTTAATATCCTCCATATATTTCAAGTTCGCAATCAATGTCTTCTCCCTTGATTCCTACTTCTTCTTCATGTTCTACATAAATTACTTTAGGTTCGATTTTTTCATCCAACACTTTTTCAATCTTTACAATAACTCCTTCAAATCTTTCATCATTATTAAAGTTCCCATAATTTACAAGTCCAGTAGGACCAACTCCAAAGTATTCTCCAGCTTTTTTAGCATCAATTACAAACTCAATAATATGACCACTATTAGCCGCACATCCATTAGTATATGCATCAGGTTTAGCATCAACTTTAACTATTGGTAATACAATACCTGTATCAAGTGTAAAATAATATCTTGAACCTATTGCACCAAAACCACTAGCCAAAGCAGCCCCAATAAAACCTTCCTCATCATAAAGCATTCCTGTAGTTTCATCTATAGTCATCTTTTCATGAATATATTTATATTGAGGAGATGATTTTTTTGTAATTGCAGTATATGGCATATATGTTTTAGCACTTATGTTATAACAAACGCTCATTTCTTCAGTTTTAAACTCTTTTTCATAAGTATCAAAATGGTCAATTGTAAACTCTTCTACATTAAATCCAGAAAGAGTAGTAAATAAAGTTATACCAATTACAAGTGTAATAATTTTTTTAATATTAATTTTTAACATGAAAAAATTATATCATATTAATCATTTTGGTCAAATATGTGAGTTTTTAAAAAGAAACCTTTTTAAGATTTCTTTTATTATTTTACATCATAATATTCTTCTAAAGTTAAGCCAGATTCATATACTTTTAAAGCTTCTTCTTTACCAATATATCTATAATGCCAAGGAGAATACATTATCCCTGTAACACTTTCCTTACCATCAGGATATCTTAATATAAATCCATATTTATAAGAATTTTCTACTAGCCATTTGCTAGTACTTGTATTTTTAAAACAATTATATAATTTACACTTGCCATCAGCACCAACCAAATCAACCGCTAAACCTAATTGATGCTCACTAGCACCAGGAGTTGCATCCATTCTATTTGCATACTTTCTGCCATATTTTTCTTCATATGTAAACCATAATGATCTTTGATACTTATAAGATCTATATCCACTAACTGCAACTATATTTATTCCATCTACTTTTGCGGCTTCTACCATTTCTTCATAAGCCTCTGCGGCTTCTGGTCTAAGCATATTTTTCTTATCTATACTAACAAGTTCTGGTACATAAGTATCCGGAATTTTTCTTTGTTTATTTACAATTTTATTAATACTATCATCACTATCAATATCAATCACTACAGGAGTTGGTGTTGGCTCTTGTGTTATTTCAGGTGTTGGCTCTATAGTAGGTTCTACTACAGGAGTCACAATAGGTGTAGGTATTGGTTCTACTTCTTTTTTACAACTTCTTGTAACACATTCTAAAAATAAATATCCAACACATACTATTATTAATACTGTTAATAATGCTATTACCTTTAATTTTTTCCTAACACCATCATTCATAAAAATCACCTACTCGCTTCTTAAAGTATCCCTTAAACTCTTTTTAAGAGATTTTCCGACTATAGTACTAGCTGCACCATAATGAATAGATAACCCTGCCTTTGTTTCAGTAACTCTTGTAGCCCCTAAACTTAAAAGCTTATTAGCATCTACCACAGTTGGATCAAACAATTGAATTGTAAGTTTACCAACAGAAGTATTTATCATTTTAATATTACTAGTACCACCAATAGCCACAAGTGTTCCTTCAGTCATTCTCTTAGTATTACCTGTATTAAATAAATCAACAGCTAAATGCAAGAAATAAAATCTTGTAAAAAAGAAATAAACAATACCACTAATAACTCCAACTATTACAATCCATCTAATTGAATCCATTAAATTAGGATTTTTAATATATGTTATTAGTTCTAATAATGTTCCAGGACTTGCGACAACTGCACTAGATCCTGAATAATTAAATCCTAAAGAATATCCTAATGCTTGAAAAGTCGCAAATAAACCTCCTGTAAATACAATATGGAATAAATACAATAAAGGTGCAAGCATAAACAACAAAATTTCTAAAGGATATAAAACTCCTGTAAATACTGATACTAATGTTGCAATTATAAAAAATGTCATCAATCTTCTTTTTTCAAACTTATCTGTATATATAGAAAATATTCCCCATATCAATCCAGGAACCGCAAAAATGTTCAAAACATAGTATGGAGTAATAAATTTACCACTACTTTGTTGTAATTGATTTGCGGCTAATGAAACTGTCCATATGTTTACATCACCAGCTATACTTTCTCCAACTGAGTTAGCCCATGTACCACCATTAGCTTGAAACCAAAAAGGTGTTCTAATTATATTAGAAAGGTGAAATGTTGTCATTAATCTTTCAGTTACACCATATGTAAACAAGCTCATAGGATTAGTAATATCCTTAGAAATAAATGTAATTACCCTAAATATAAATTCATAAAAAGGTGTAAATAAAATAGCCACTAAAATACCAGCTAAAGCACAATAAAATATATTAATTATTACTGCATATATATCTTTATCTAAAAACGCAAAAAATCCATATCCAGACTTATTTCTAGATTGCTTATAAGACAATCTAGTAATTAATATAACAATTATCATTCCAATAGCACCTGTTTGAAGCGGATAATTAACACCACTAAATCCAGGAATATTATTAGTCACAAAACTTATACCTAAAATTGGTGAAAATGCAGTACTTGGAAGTGATTTACTCGCAAAAAGCATTGTCATAACTAAAAAAGTTAAATAACCAATAAAACCTGCCATTATAGTAGTTCCCGCATTAACTCTTCTATTAACACCTCTTAACAAAAATAAGATAGGACTATTTACTATAATTAAGCTTCCAAGCCTGTTAAAAAGCTCCCCGATTAATATAATTACATCATTTTTTATTACAAAAATTGATGAAAAAGCGGGATTAATTAATATATTTCCAATTCCATAAACTATTACTCCTAAAAGNAATACTTTTAATGGAAATTGAAAAACTTCAAAAAATGAACGCCATAATCTCATATGATTACCTCGTGAATAATTCTAACATCAATATATTCTTACTTCAAACTACTAAAACAAAGTTTGAAGTTTTTTAAAATAAGAAACATTTTTAAATCTTAAAAATTTTATTTTCTTTTCACCTAATTCAACAGAAATCTTTTTGTGATTACCATTTAATTTATAAAAACAAGAATCAATACATAAAATTGCATCCTCAAAACAACTTGATTCAAAAACAATCTTTGAATCTTCGCTCATCACAATAGGAACACCTAATGATCTATAAGCACTATGATGAATACCAGCTATTTCACTCATCTGTATTAAAGGTAATCCATCTTGTATAACTGCACCTTTTAAAGATCTATTATACGCAGTACTTCCTATTTGAGTACTAACACACATTCCTGTACCTCTAAAAGTTTCAAACTCTTCTCCATTTAAAGTTACATTTAACACTTGAGTTCTAACTACATTTTCAATCCTCATTTCATTAAGTGCATAATAAACATCATTATTATCTACTTTAACTTTAAGTAATTGATATTCTCTTAAAATTGGTTTTTTATTAATTAAATCATCAACAAATTCCTCAACTTCATCAGATTTATAATCTGTAAAAAAACCAAGAGTTCCTGTATGAATACCATAAAAACTAACTTCATCTAATCTATCAATATTGTCATGTACAGCCTTTAAAAAAGTTCCATCTCCACCTATTACAATAATGATTTCAGAATTAGTTTCATCATAAAAATATCCATTATTTAATAATGTTTCTTTAATATAATCATTTATATTATTTGATGTTTCATCAAATCTAACTACTGTCTCAAATCTTTTCATAGATTAATTATAGCTTAATATAGTTAAAATAATAAATTTATTCAGAAGTTTATCAATTTATTTTTATAGAGACAATGAATATATCCATCAATTATATTATTTATATGTCTTTCTTTAATTCTATAATATGGAAGATTAATATCATTAGATATTAATAAATAATGTTTTTTATCTTCCTTAACATCTAATAACATATCTTTTAATT
>JGI24708J26588_10000436_pt1 | contig 33987 bp, 36 predicted proteins | sample BioPla1DNA2_FD_26588 | JGI IMG/M metagenome (IMG submission 26588) | reverse complement strand
TTGGACTTAACTCTTGGCTTTGAGCTGGGCGAAATATGCCAGGCGCTCTTTGATCACCTTCTCCCGCCCCTGATTTGACGGTTCGTAGGCTTGAAACCCCTTCAAGTTTCCAGGGAGGTACTCCTGGACTACATAATGATGGGGAAAGTCGTGGGGATACTTGTAACCTGCTCCATGACCCATTTTCCCTGCACCTGCGTAACTCGTATCCCGCAGATGAATGGGAACGGGCTCGGCTCCGGTCTTTTCCACTACGGCCATGGCGGAGTTAATGGCCTTAACCACGGAGTTGCTCTTGGGAGCGGTGGCTATGTAAATGATGGCTTGGGCGATGGGGATGCGCGCCTCGGGCATGCCCACCCACTCCAAGGCAAACCCCGCAGCATGGGCCATGAGCAGAGCGGTGGGATCAGCCATCCCCACATCTTCCGCGGCGTGGACCAGCAGTCGGCGCACGATAAAGCGCGGGTCTTCGCCGGCATAGACCATGCGGGCATACCAGTACAGGGCTGCGTCGGGATCGCTCCCCCTCAAAGACTTGATAAAGGCGGAAATCACATCGTAATGATGATCCCCTGATTTGTCATAGCGCACCCGTTGGGCTTGGGCTGCTTCTTCGGCCACGGCCAGATCCACCACCCGCACCCCCTCTGCGTTGGGCAGGGTGGTGAGCACGGCAAACTCCAGGGTGTTCAAAAGCACCCTGGCATCGCCATTGGCAATGCGCACTAGATGCTCTAAGGCCTCAGGGGACACCTCACAGGCGATACCTTCCAGACCCCGCGGGTCCTCCAGGGCTCGCCGGGCTAAGGCCAGCAGGTGGCGTTCCTCCAAGGGTTGGAGCTGGTAAATCTGGGAACGGCTCAGCAGGGCCGGGTTGACTTCGAAGTAGGGGTTCTCCGTGGTGGCACCGATGAGGATCAGATCGCCCTTTTCCACCGCGGGCAGCAGGACATCCTGCTGGGCTTTGTTCAACCTCTGGATCTCATCTACGAACAAGATAGTCCTCTGTCCGTGAAAAGCCCGCCTGTCCCTGGCTTCCTCGGCCAGTCTTTTGAGCTCGGCTGCGCCCGTGGTAGTGGCGCTCACGTTCACGAACACACCCTTAGTGGTTCGGGAGATCACATAGCCCAAAGTGGTTTTGCCGGAACCTGGCGGCCCATAAAGGATTATGGAGCGCAGAATGTCCTCGGCAATGGCCCGGCGGAGCAACTTGCCGGGTCCCAGGATGTGCTCCTGGCCCACATACTCCTCCAGGGATTCGGGGCGCATACGCACAGCCAGAGGTGCATTCTCGTTCCTTAAGGGACTCTGTTCGAACAAATCCATGGTCAGCCCTCCCCGCAGATCTGCCTCACGATCCAACTCGCCATGATCAAACCCGCCGCGCCTGGAACAAAGGCGGTGCTGCCGGGCGTGGATCCCCTCTTGATGACCGCGACCTTTTCATCGGAAAAGACCACAGGGACTCCCCGTTCTATCCCCCGCTTGCGCAGGGCGAGCCGCACAGCCCTGGCCAGGGCGCAGGTGTGGGTCTGGGAAATGTCTGTGATCCTCAAGCGCGTCGGATCCAACCGATTACCCGCACCAAGAGAGGAAATGATGGGAATGCCCTGGCTGAGGCAGGCTTCAATCAGATCCGCCTTGGCACCCACGCTGTCAATGGCATCGGCCACGAAGTGGGGCGCCTCCTGCAGGAGATGGTTGTGGCTCTCCCTGCTGTAAAAGGCCTGGTGCGTTAGGACCTGACAATCCGGGTTGATTTGGGCGATCCTTTCCGCCATCACGTCCACTTTAGGCCTGCCCAAGGTGGACTCCAGAGCTACGACTTGCCTGTTCAGATTGGAAACAGCCACCACATCGTGGTCAATGAGAATAAGTCTGCCCACCCCTGAACGGGCCAGGGCTTCTGCGGCATGCCCTCCCACGCCTCCCAGGCCAACTACGGCAACTGTAGCGTCCCGCAGCCTCCTGAGGTTATCAGCCCCAAGGATCAGTTCCGTGCGCATAAACCGATGCTCCATGGCGTTCCTCCAAGAAAAAATACCCCGCAAGGGGTATCTAAATCCGCCCCCCACCGTACCGCTAGTGCTGACCCGAATGAACCTGCCTTGGCAGGTGGGTACCCTCCNCTGTAGTTCGAACGTCCCCTCCGGGGGCATGTTCTAGCCGCAGCGAGTCCAGGTTCCCGATGTGTTGGTGTTGGCTCATAACAAGGCCAGATTGATCGCGAGCACAGCAGGGGTGCATCATCTAGCTAAATCATAACACAGTCTTTGCGGCGATTCAAGTACCCCGCTTGTACCGGTTTTTCCCGGTTCTACTCTGCTTTGGATAGACATACATCTTAGCAGAGGGGGGATATTCAGATGGATCAGCTCTTAGGTAAAGTGCTGGCTATTGCCTTCGTAATCGAGGTGCTCACCAACACCATTAAGACGCTCCTTCCCGACCTGAACCGCCGTCACCTGCCGTTTATCTCCGGGGTACTCGGTGTCTGCCTGGCCTGGATGAGCGGCGTCGGCCTGCTCAGTACCTTGGACATACCAGTGCGCCATGTGATCCTTGATTACCTGGTTACCGGCATCGTTACGTCGAGGGGAGCAAACATCGTCCACGATCTAGCCAAGACTCTCAGTTCCTCAAGTTGATCTTCAGCTCTCGCAGCTGCGCCTCGCTGATGGGGGCGGGAGCCTCAATCATTAAATCGGACGCACTCACAGTCTTGGGGAAGGCAATGACATCACGGATGGACTGCCGCTTGGCCAGCAGCATCACCAAGCGGTCAAGACCGAAGGCGATACCACCATGGGGAGGAGCTCCATACTCGAAGGCTTCCAGGAAATAGCCGAACTGTCTGCGAGCTTCTTCCATGGTGAAGCCCAGGGCGGCAAACATCCTCTCCTGGAGACGCCGGTTGGTGATGCGGATGCTTCCTCCTCCCAGCTCCACGCCGTTGAGTACCATATCGTAAGCCTTAGCCCGCACGCGTCCAGGCTCCGTCTCCAACAGGTGCTCATCCTCATCCAAGGGCGCGGTAAATGGATGGTGGGCAGCCACATAACGCCCTGCGTCTTCGTCGTAGACAAGCAGCGGCCAATCCACGACCCAGAGCAGGTTGTAGGCTTCCTCATCAATGAGTCCCAGCTGCTTACCTAAGGAGAGCCTCAGCCTCCCCAGCACATCACAGACCAGCTCATAGCCTCCCGCCACCATGAGGATCAGATCCCCCGCTTCCGCGTTAAAGGTCTTGGCGATTACTTCCAGCTCTTCTTCCTTTAGGAACTTGGCGATTGGAGAGCGCACCTGTCCTTCCTCCAAAGCCAACCAGATCAACCCCTTGGCTCCGAAGCCCTGGGCCTGTTCGCTGAGGAGGTCGATCTGCCTGCGCGTAAAGCTGGCCCCTCCTTTGACATTGATCCCCCTGATTACTCCCTGCGCAGCCGCGGTCTCGGAAAACACGCGAAATTCGCTGCCGCTGAGCTCGGCGGTTACATCGCAGATCTCCATGGCAAAACGGGTGTCGGGCTTGTCGGAGCCGAACCGGTCCATGGCCTCCTGATAGGACAGGCGAGGAATGGGCGATGTTATCTCAATCCCCTTCACTTCCTTCAGGACGTGGACAATCATGGCTTCCATCATGTTCATTACATCTTCCCGATCCACAAAGGACATCTCCACGTCGATTTGGGTAAACTCGGGCTGACGCTCAGATCTGAGATCCTCATCCCGGAAGCAGCGGGCAATCTGGTAGTAGCGCTCCAGACCACCGATCATGAGCAGCTGCTTGAACAGCTGGGGCGATTGGGGCAGTGCGTAAAAGGAACCAGGATGGACTCGGCTGGGCACCACGTAGTCCCTGGCCCCCTCCGGGGTGGAACGGATCAGCATGGGGGTCTCTACCTCTAGGAAGCCCTGACCATTCAGGAAAGAGCGCACCGCAGCGGTGATGCGATGGCGCAGAGCAAGGGCCTCCTGGAGCTCCCTGCTGCGCAGGTGCAGATAGCGGTACTTCAAGCGCACCGTTTCATCCACCTCTTCCGCCTTATCAATGGGGAAGGGTGGTGTTTTCGCTTCAGCCAAAACCACCAGCCGCTCAACCTGCACTTCCACCTCACCCGTGGCCAGATTGGGATTCTCCAGGCCTTCGGGACGGGCCAAGACCTTCCCCTGTACCGAGATGACATACTCGCTGCGCAGGCTTGCCGCCTCCTGGAACTGTTCGGCGCCCAAGACTTCCGGGTCGAACACGATCTGCACCAACCCCGACCGGTCCCGCAGATCCACAAAGATCAGCTGGCCGAAATCGCGCCGTCGGTTCACCCAACCGTTGAGGGTAACGGTACTTCCCACATCTTCTTTCCGCAGCTCACCACAGTTTTTGGTTCTCTTCCAGTCCGTCATTGCCCACACTCTCCTATGATCTTCGCTAACTGTTCTAGTTCCTGCAGGTCCATTTCCTGCTCATGTCCGTCCCGCATATTGCGGAGGATAACCCGGTTGCGGCCCAGTTCTTCCTCGCCAAAGATCATGGCATATTTGCTGGACAGCCTGTTTGCCGCCTTCATCTGAGCCTTGATGCTGCGGTCAAGGTAATCCAGCTCTGCCCACAGCCCCTGGCTGCGCAGAAAGTAGGCCACCTCAGCTGCCCGCCGTTTGGTTGAGCCCCCAAAATGGATCAGATAGGCGTGGGGCCCGGCCGCCTCCGCCTTGAGCTTGTCCTGTCCCTGAAGGGCCAAGAGCAGCCTTTCCACGCCCACTGCAAACCCCACTGCAGGGGTGGGCTTGCCACCCAGTTCTTCCACGAGCCGTCATAACGCCCCCCCGCTCCGATAGCGTTCTGGGCGCCCAGCTCTGAACTGGTCACTTCAAAGACGGTTTTGGTGTAATAATCAAAGCCCCGCACTAGACGGTGGTTGAGCTTGTAATCAACTCCCAGGGCATCAAGATAGTCCACAACCTGGGCAAAATGCTCAGAGCATTCCTCGCAGAGATGCCTGGTAATCTGCGGGGCACCCGACAAGACCTCCTGACAGCTTTCCACTTTGCAGTCCAGCAGGCGCATGGGATTGCGGTGCAGCCTGTCTCTACAGCTTGCACAAAGTTTTTCCACCTGAGGCTCAAAGTACTCCACCAGCTCCTGCCGGTAGCTTGGACGGCACGCGGGGCAGCCTATGGTGTTAATCTGCACTTCAAAGCCACTTAGTCCGCAGGATTTATAAAGCTCCAAGGGCAGCATGATCGCTTCCACATCCAAGAGTGGATCCTGGGAGCCGAAGACTTCAAAGCCGAATTGAGTGAACTGCCTGTAGCGTCCCGCCTGCGGACGTTCATAGCGGAACATGGGACCGTAATAGTAGAGCTTCACCGGTAAGGAACCCGCGCCCAGTTTGCCTTCGACGAAAGCGCGCACCACCGGCGCTGTGCCTTCCGGCCGCAGAGTCAGGCTGCGTTTTCCCTTGTCCAGGAAGGTGTACATTTCCTTTTCCACTATATCGGTGGCNTCACCGATGCCGCGCTGAAACAACTCAGTATGTTCAAAGATGGGTGTGCGCAGTTCTTGATAGCCGTAGGCAGAAGTAACCTGCCTGATCTTTTCCTCCAGCTTGTGCCACAGCTCAATCTGTCCCGGGCCGATGTCATTGGTGCCCCGGGGCCTTGTCGTCAAGGTCATCTGTGCTCCCCCCCTAGGTATTTGCAAAAAGCGAGTGATGGTAACCACCACTCGCCTGAGTTCTAGTCTTCCGGAACAGATTCAGCTGCGCTTTCCGCTGGTTCCTCCTCAGGCAGTTCCTCTGCCTCCTCCACCAGCTCCGGCAGCTCCTCTGCCTCCCCTTCAGCGCTTTCCGTGGCAGCCTGCTCTTGCAGGAAGGCATTCTGCCGCTCTTGAAACTCCTCGATGAGCTTCTCGATGGCTTTGGCGTCCTCCCAGCGCTCCAAGGCAGTCACGTTGTAATACAGNGTGAGCAGGGTAAAGATGTCGTTGGGAACAAGTTCCGCTGCCTTAATATACTGCGCCACGGCTTGATCGATGTCTTCAGCTTCCTCGTACAGCTGACCCAGGCTGTAGAGGAGCGTATAGTCGGTGGCCTCCTTCTCGGCAGCCAACTCATATTGGGCTATGGCTTCTGCCAAGTCACCAAGCCCGTGGTAGGCATCTCCCAAGAAGGAAAGCAGATAGCCGTTCTCTGGNTCCTCTTCCAAAGCGAGCTTGTAGTAGTGNACCGCATCCTCGAAGTTGCCAGCCTGCATCTGGGCAAAGGCATTGAGTCGATGCTCCATGAGTACGATCTCCGAGGCTTCCCGCATATCTGCCAGCCAAGACTCCATATCTTCTTGACCCTTCTCCAAACGGATCTCCTTTTCAAGATCTGCCCGAGCCCGCTCAAACTCNTCGCCTTCCGGCAGAATGCGATCGGTGACCGTGATAATGTGGTAACCGTACGTGGAGCGGACAGGTTCGCTGATCTGGCCCACATCTAGNGCAAACGCAGCTGCCTCAAATTCAGGAACGGTTTTGCCTCGGTAAAGGTAGCCCAGTTCGCCTCCTGTGGAAGCTGTGGAGTCGTCGGAGTAAGCCTGTGCCAGCTCTNCNAAGTTCTCCGTGGTCGCCTGGTTGAAGATCTCCCAGGCCTCTGCTTCAGCGGCAGCCCAGTCCTCATCGGAGGATCCGGCAGGACTGATGAGAATATGGCTGGCCCTCACCCGTTCATACGCTTGGCGGATCTCTTCCTCGCTCACAGGTACATGGGCCAGGAGCTGATCCTGCAGCTTCTCCACCTTGATCTGGTGCTCAAGCTGCCGGCGCAGCGAATCTTCAGTGATGCCAGCAAGCTTCATCTGCTCCTGGAAATCCGCTTTGCTGTCAAAGAGATCGATAATCTCCTGCAGCTCGGCATCCACCTCCGCTTTCGAAGCGGCAATCTTGCGCTTATCAATCTCTTGATGCACTAAAACACTGTCGATTAGAGCCTCCAGAGCCTGATAACGCAGGGCTTCGTGCATACGTCCCGTGAGGGGACCCTGCTGTTGCTCTACCTGCTGCGCAAAACGGAGGTGAGTCAGGTAGAGATCGTAGAGGGAAATGGACTGGCCATTAACTTTGGCCACGGCCATGGTGGCTTCAGCCGGGAGGGTTTGGGAACCGCCGAAGAGCGAGACGCCTGCTGCCCACAGCCCGCCACCTACCATTGCTGCTAAAACGATAATTATGACAAATTTCATTTTGTTCCGCATCTTGCCGAACATCGCCAACCAACCCTTTCCATTGAAGAGAGACCAACAAAGTAATTGTACTTGAAATGCCACTGCATGTCAAACGAGCAAGCTCTGCTTAACCAGTCAATTACTGCTAGCGAAATGGCTCCTGAGCAGGTTCAACCTATCCTCCAGATGCTCTCTGATGCGGGCAGCGTAAGAGGCCGGGCATTTGGGGTTCGCATGGCGAGTCAGGGTCAAATCGGAGCTGACCAGCTTCGTAACGCCTCCCCCGCCCAGGGCAAGGATGCTCTGGCGCTCTTCCATCATCTGGATGTTGTAAACCGAACTCGCCTGGGGAACAGCGTAGCCGGTGTTCTCCAGATCGCCCAATATGTGGCGCTGACGATAGAGGTAATAGGGGCTCATCCCCCAGCTCAGGGCGTATTCCCTGGCCAGATCCACCATGGCTTCACCCTGTTCCTGCGCGATCTGCACCTGATCCAAGTCCTTCCTCAAGCGAGATGCCCGTTTCAGCGCCAGGCTGTGCACAGTGAGATTGTCAGGCCCCAGGGTCCCGATCTCCTCCAAAGTGCGCCTCACGTGGGAGAGCTCTTCCCCGGGCAGGCCCAGAATAATGTCCATGTTAATCAGGGGAATGCCTACCTTGCGGGCTCGCGCAAAGGCGGTGCGCACATCGTCCACGCCGTGCCTGCGCCCAATGGATCTTAGGGTGGCCGCGTGCATGGTCTGGGGATTGATGCAGATGCGCTGCGTCCCCCCTGCCTTGAGGATGTTCAGAGTTTCCTTGGAAAGGGTCTCCGGCCGGCCTGCCTCCACCGTGAACTCCCGGGTTCCGGCGGTAAACAGATGCTCACGCATGAGGCTGAGCAGCCGCTCTAAATCCTCACCCTGCACCGTGGTGGGAGTTCCTCCACCTAAGTAGACAGCTTCCACCTCCAGCTGCAGCTCCCGAAGGAGACTGCCCACGGCCGCAATTTCCAGGTGCAGTGCCTGTAAGAAACCCTTGAGCAGATGGCCGTGTGTCTCCAGGGGATAGGCAGCAAAAGAGCAGTAGCTGCAGCGGGTGGGGCAGAAAGGTATCCCCACATAAATACTGATTGGATTGTTGGGATCACTGTGAAAATAGGGGCGCTGCAGGGCGGCTATCTCCAACAAAAGGTCAGCCTTCTTGGAGTTGAGGGCATACACCTCCAGCAGGATGCTCTTGAGCTCCTCCGGGGGAAAACCCCGATCCAGCATGGAGTGGACCATCTTCATGGGCCTCACCCCGCTCAAAATCCCCCAGGGGCTCGGGGCCAAACCGTAGACCCGTTCAAACACACGCCGGATACCCAAGCGTACCCGCTCCTTGACTCTGCGCTCCCGGTCAACCTCGGTATATCGGGGATCACAGATTTCGGTATCCCGGAAGGTCCACTCTTCTCCATCCAAACACACCGACACACACAGCACATGGTCCTCCCAGGCATAACTGCCCCGGAGGACCCTCCCCTGCCCAAAACTGGCATTGGGTGCCAGAGACTTCACGGCCACTTCCATGGAAGGAGCCAGGAAATCATCGGCCCTGATATCATAGCTTTCACGGCCAAAATAAAAAGGAACAGCTATCGCACTTCACATCCCTACAGAGATCTCAAAAACGGGTTGAGCTCCAGCTCCCGGGCCACAGTGGTGCTGAAACCGTGTCCCGGATACACCTTGGTTTCCGGCGGAAGCTCAGTTAAGCGCTTCAGACTTTTGAGTAGAGCCTGTTCATCGGAGCCCGGGAAGTCCCAGCGCCCCACCGATGATTTGAACAGAGTGTCACCACTGATCAAAATCCCGTGCCCGTACAGGCAGATGCCTCCCGGGGTATGCCCTGGTGTATGGATCACCTGTAGGCTGCCGGAGCCAACGGCAATCTCGTCTCCGTCCTTCAGCAGCCGGTCTGCTTCGCTCACCGCGACTTCCAGGCGGACCTGGGTTCCCAGGTTCAGGCGGGAATCAACAAGAAAGGCGGCATCATCTTCATGAATACACAGTGGAGCCCCGGTCTTCTCTTTGAACCAGGCATTGCCGAAAATATGGTCGCAGTGGCCGTGGGTATTGACAATGGCCACAGCACGCAGCCCTTCCTGTTCCAGAAAAGCCAGCACCTTTTCGGAGTTGTCCCCTGGATCCACGATTACCGCTTCACCTTGATCATAGATGACATAGCAGTTGGTTGAGTAGGCATTGAACACAAAACGCTCGATCTGCACGGCTATTCTCCTTCACTACTGACAATGAGCGTCACCGGACCATCGTTGACTAAACTCACATCCATGTGGGCTTGGAACACGCCGGTTGCCACCGGAACGCTTGCAGCTTTCAGCTGCGCAACAAACTCCTCGTAAAGCGCTTGGGCCCGATCGGGAGCCGCCGCCCCGCTGAAGCTCGGCCTGCGCCCACGCCGGCAGTCGCCGTAGAGAGTGAACTGCGACACAGCCAGGATCTCCCCGCCCACTTCCTGTACATCCAAATTCATCTTGCCCTGCGCATCGGAGAAAATCCGCAGCCCCGCAATTTTACTGGCCAAATACTGGGCATCGGCGCTGGTGTCTCCACTGCCCACCCCGAGAAAAACCAAAAGCCCGGGACCGATTTCGCCCACTACAGCTCCGTCCACCGTGACGCTGGCCCTTTTCACACGCTGTACAACCGCCCGCACGAAAACACCATCCTTTGTTCTCAAGTGGGATTGGCCCGGTGCACGCCCAGAACGCCGCTGATCTGCCGCAGGGCGCTCATCACTGTGTCCAAGTGGTGCACATCGTGGATCTCCACCGTCAGCTGTACGACGACCGAGTCATCCTTGCTGGTCCTGGCCGTTACTGCATCCACGTTGGTTTTGCGCTCAGACAAGGCGTGAATAATGTTTGCTAGGAAATTAGGCCGGTCTATCCCCTCAATCTCAATATCCACCGGATAGGCGTCGTCCTTGTTCACATTCCAGACTACCTCAATCTGGCGTCCCGATTCACCGCCAAAGCTCGCCACATTGGGGCAATCGGCACGGTGCACGGAGATCCCCCTGCCCCTGGTGATGTAACCAGTGATGGCATCGCCAGGTACGGGACTGCAGCATTTGGCAAAACGCACCAGGAGATTGTCGGCACCCCGCACCTCCACACCCCGGGCCGTATCCCGGCGGCGCTTTTTCGTCGTCTCCGGCAGTTTNTTGCGTTCAGTAGACTCCTGNCCGGTGAGCTTTTGGACGACCTGAGCAGCGTTAACCCTCCCCGAACCCACGCTGGCCATGAGCTCTTCCGGGTTGCTCACCCCGTACTTGCGGGCCAGCTGCTGCAGATCCGCATCGTTGAGCACGGTTTTGGCATCTGCTCCGATCTTCTTGCATTCCCGTTCCAGCAACTCCCGGCCCCGGGCTAGGTTCTCTTCCCGCTGTTCTTCCCTTAGCCACGCACGGATCTTGCTGCGGGCCTTGGACGTCTTGACATAGTTCAACCAGTCCTGGGACGGGCTCGCGGTTTTGCTGGTGAGGATCTCCACAAAATCTCCGTTCTTCAGAACGTAGCTCAGGGGGACAATTCTGCCGTTTACCTTGGCCCCAAAACAGCGCAAGCCGACGTCGGTATGCACATCGAAGGCGAAGTCCACCGGTGTCGCCCCGTTGGGCAGCGACTTCACATCTCCCTTAGGAGTGAAAACGAAGACTTCGTCTTCAAAGAGATCGATCTTCAGAGTATCCATGAACTCCTGGGGATCCTTCATCTCGCGCAGCCACTCCACCGCTTCCCGCAGCCAGCCGATTTTGGCTGCTTCGTCGCCGGGTTTGCGTGTCTGGCCTTCCTTGTACATCCAGTGAGCGGCTACGCCCTTCTCAGCTATGCGGTGCATCTCCCAGGTGCGGATCTGGATCTCGTACGGCTCACCCCGGGGTCCCACCACGGTGGTGTGCAGGGACTGGTAGAGATTGGACTTGGGAACTGCAATATAATCCTTAAACCTACCTGGTATGGGCTTCCACAAGGCATGGATCACACCTAGGACAGCGTAGCAGTCGCGCACCGTCTCCACGATAATGCGAATGGCCATCAAATCGTAAATCTCATCCAGGCTCTTGTTCTGCTTCTGCATCTTTTGGTAGATGCTGTAAAGGTGTTTCGGGCGGCCCTGGATATCGCAGGCCATATCCATCTCCGCCAAGCGCTCAATGATGATGTTCATGGCTTCCTGGAGATCGCCTTCCCGCTCCTGGCGCTTACGGTCAATCTCCGCAACTAAGCGGTAGTACTCCTCGGGATTGAGATGGCGGAAAGCCAGGTCCTCCATTTCAAACTTGATCCGCCAAATACCCATGCGGTGGGCCAGCGGTGCAAAGATGTCCAGGGTCTCCTGGGAAATGAGCACCTGCTTCTCCGGGGGCATGTGCCGCAGAGTCCGCATGTTATGCAGCCGATCCGCCAGTTTGATTAGGATCACCCGTACGTCTTCCGCCATGGCGAAAATCATCTTGCGCATATTCTCAGCCTGCTGCTCAAAGCGGTTATGCACGGGGAGTTTTTCCAGCTTGGTAACGCCTTCCACCAGCATCAAAACGGTGGGGCCAAAGGCTTTATCCAGCTCCTCCCTGGTTACCGGAGTGTCTTCCAGCACATCGTGGAGCAGGCCGGCGGCGATGGTTTCCATATCCAGCTCCAAATCAGCAAGGATCAGGGCAACCTCATAGGGGTGCTCAAAGTAAGGGGCGCCGGATTCCCGGTACTGTCCATCGTGGGCGCGCTGAGAAAAATGGTAGGCCTTGTCAATCAGATCCACGTTTGCTTTCGGATAATAGGCTAGAATGCGGTCAATGAGATACTGCAGCTTCACAGCGCCCCCCTCCTCCCTAATGGGCTACTCCTTGTAATCTACCAGTGAAAGGATGTGGTAGTCTTCNAGNCTTTCNCGGCCGTGCAGATAGCTGAGCTCGATCAAAAATGCCAAGCCCACTACTTGTCCACCGAGCTTCTTGATGAGCTCGATGGCGGCGGCTATTGTACCGCCCGTGGCCANGAGATCGTCCACCACCAGCACCCGGGTTCCAGGCGGAAAGGCATCGGCATGGATTTCCATCCGGTCCGTTCCGTACTCCAGGTCATACTCCACGGAAAGAACCTCCCCGGGAAGCTTACCGGGCTTGCGGATGAGGGTAAATCCCAAACCCATCTCGTAGGCCAGGGGCGCTCCTAGAATAAAGCCTCTGGACTCAACCCCCACAACCATATCAATCTCGGCATCGGCAAAGTGACTGGCAATGCGCTTAATGGCTTCCCTAAGGGCCTCCCCGTCTTTGAGCAGGGTGGTAATGTCCTTGAAACTGATACCAGGCTGCGGGAAATCTGGTATCACCCTAATTTTCTCTTTTAAGTCCATCCTGGAAAAATCCCCTTTCCAAACAACGCTTAAGGTAAAGTGCAGCCTGATCGCGTATCTTTGTTATCTTATTATACAAAACTGCTTGCTCCAAGTCTAGTTTCCGGTCGGGCGCCGGCANGTAGATGATGNCCCCCTCCTCCACTGCCCACAGGCCCAGCTCAGAAAAGACACCCATGGCCGCCGGAAGAGCGCCAACAAGCCCCGCTTTTTCCAGTTTGTCCGCGGCCTGGGCCAGGGAGAGGCGGCCGCCGCCCTCCCGCAGGAGCAGGTAGATGCGGGCTAGGGCATTGCGATCGGGATACTCCCGCTGTAGGTGCATCTGGAGCTCCCTCACGTCCTTTGGCCCGTACACCGCGGTCATCTCTCCACCTTCCTCCACCAGGGACGCCCACTGCGCGTGGATGTCCGGCGTGAGGGGCGGTTCCCAAAGCCAAACAGCGGGCCAGCTGGATTCCGTCAGACGCAGGCCCGTGGAAACAAGCCAGGTGAACCGGGAGCGCCCCAACTCAGCCCGTTCCTCTGAGGAAAGCCACTCATGTTCAAAGCCGATGAACTCACTGCCTCCAGCAACGCCGATGCGCAGCGCCCGGCAGACTTCCAGGACGGAAACAGCCCTGTTCACAAGGATGAGAGTAGGCGCCCCTTGACGCCTCTGCCGCACAGCGGCGATCTTATCATAGGTCCCCCTGAGATCCACCAAGCGGTGCGGCTTGACCGGACCCCGAGGCGTGTCCGGGGCCTGCAGGGCGCTGCTTTGGTAATAGGATGGACCCAGCTTCCAAGGGTGGGCCTCCACCATCCAGCGGCGCACGTAGTTGTCAACGCCAGGAGCCGCCTGCCATTCCCTCACCTGGAGCTGGAGGGTCCTACAGCCCTTCCACTCATTGATGGTGGGCACAAACGCCAAATCTACTGCTTCTGCCAGTCTCTCCAGTTCTCGTTGGTCCGCACCAGCCCCAAAGGCTATAGCGGGCATCTCCTGCACCGTCCCATCTTGCACTGTCAGCTGGAGGTGCTGGTTCTCAGCACCAACTTTTCTAGTGCGCAGGACGGACACTTCTGCCTGGAGCAGGGGATAGGGATTGCCAACGCCATGGGGCTCCAGCATGTTCAGTTCTGCCACTAACTCAGAGGTGATCTGGGCCAGCTGTGCCTTGGCATCAATGCGCACCTTGGGGAGGTAATCCACTGGTGTGAGCCTGGCTGCACACAGCTCCTCGAACAGCTTCTGAAAGCCGGTCAGATTTTCCCTGGGCAGGCTCAATCCGGCTGCCATGGCATGTCCGCCGAACTTGGTAAGCAGGTGGGCGCATGCACTGAGCGTGTCAAAGAGGTGCAGCCCGGCAATACTGCGGGCCGAAGCCACACCCTCCCCCTCAACCACACTGATCACCACCGTGGGCCGATAGTACAGCTCCACCAGGCGGGAAGCCACTATGCCCACCACTCCCTGGTGCCAGTTTTCACCCCACACTACCAGGGCGGGACGCTTGTCCAGCCCGTACTTCTCCACGGCTCGGACCGCCTCCTCCAAGATGGACATCTCCACCTGTTGCCGCCTGGTATTCTCTTGGCTTAGTTCGGCAGCCAGCTCCCTGGCTTCGGACCCGTCTTCGGTGAGGAGCAGGCGCACGCCCCGGGCAGAATCGCCTAAACGCCCCCCCGCGTTTAAGCGGGGTCCAAGGCGGAAACCCAGATCGTAGGCCGTGGGAACCTCCACACCAGAGGCCTCCATAAGGGCCCGCAGTCCCACGTTTTTGGTGTCCCTCATGCGCTCCAGACCCCGCTTGACGATGGTGCGGTTCTCTCCTCGCAGAGGTACCAAGTCGGCCACGGTACCCAAGGCGGCCAGTTCCAGGTACTCTTCCCAACCTGGCACTCCCAATCCCTGCACCAACTTGAGGGCGATTCCCACTCCCGCCAAATCCTTGCAGGGATAGGCACACCCCTTCTGTTTGGGGTTGAGCACCGCCAGGGCCGGTGGCAGTTCGGGTCCGGGCTCGTGGTGATCGGTGACGATCACATCCAAGCCGCGACTGTGGGCCTCTATGATCTCGCGGTGGGATACGATGCCGCAGTCCACGGATATGAGCAGGTCAGCTTCGTCGCTGAGCGCGACCACGGCCTGTGAGTTGAGGCCGTAGCCTTCATCAAAGCGATCAGGTAGATAGTAGCTCACCATGCCAGGGTCAGCGGCCAGCCTGCGCAGGGCCCGCACCAAAAGGGCGGTGGCAGTCTGGCCATCGGCGTCGTAATCGCCGTACACGACGATCTGCTCACCGCCATCCAAAGCCCTTTGGATGCGGTTCACCGCCTGGTCCATTCCTGACATTAAAAAAGGATCCGGAGTCTCAGCCAGATCACACTGCAAAAACCGCCTCCCAGCCTCCACCGTCGTGATCCCTCGGTTGATGAGAATCTGGGCCACAAGCGGCGTGATGCTCAGCCCCGCAGCCAGTTCTTGAGCGAGCTGGCTGTGCTGTTCATGCAGAATCCATTGTTTTTTCCCCATAAGCAGTCCTCCGTTGCCAGTGATTTCTTCTACGCCTACTGGAGAACTCCTGCTCCCACGTCTCCCGTGGACCCCCTTGACCGCCTTTTACCATAATAGTATCATTAATAGAAAACGAATGGCGGTGGAACAGTGGACATAGTTGATCGCATCATCATCAGTGAAGAAGAGATCCAAGCGCGGGTCCGCGAACTGGGCGAGGCCATCTCCCGGGATTACGCAGGCAAGACCATTACCCTGCTCTGTGTGCTGAAAGGCGGACTGATGTTCCTGTGTGACCTGGCTAAACATATCACTCAGCCCGTGGCCTACGACTTCATGTCTGTTTCCAGCTACGGCGATGCCACCGAAACCTCGGGCGTAGTGCGCATCGTCAAGGACTTGGAGGAAAGCATCGAAGGCAAGCATGTACTGATCGTGGAGGACATCATCGACACGGGATTGACCCTCAGCTACCTCCTGAACAACCTGCACAGCAGAAACCCTGCTTCCCTCCGCATCTGCACCTTGTTGAACAAACCAGAAAACCGCCGCGTGGAAATCCCCATCGACTACGTGGGGTTCGAGGTGCCCAATGCGTTTTTGGTGGGCTATGGGCTTGATTTCAAACAGCTGTACCGCAATATTCCCTTCGTATTCGTCCCCAAAAAGGAGCTAATAGAGAACCTATAAGCAAAACTGGCGCTCCAGATTCCCGAGGCGCCAGTTTTCTTCTTAAGTATGCTCCGGCAAGTCCTAGAGCAGGAGCACGTCGTTGATCTTCAGTTTGAACTGGCAGCCCAAATAGGCAGCTGCCCGGCGGCACATGAGCATGCGGTCCAGGAAGATCTCGAAATAGTCCATGATGGGAGTATACTCCGTTTCAATGGAGATGTTCAGGGTAATCAGGCGCTGTTTTTCGTCCACGTCCAAAAAGGACTTGTTCACCGCGTAGTTCACCCGATCGTGAATGTCAAAGGTGGAGATCTCGGGGTTGCGCACCCTGGTACGGTGCACATCGGATTTATCAGCCAAAATCAGCGCTGCCGCCACCGCGTTCACCGGCTCCCCCACTTCCTCCTCGTGATTCCCCACGGCGCTCAGCACCAGGGCCGTCTCTTCCGGCGGCATGCCCAGCTCCCGCAGGACAGGCTCCACTAGCAGAGCTCCCGCGGCCCCGTGGTTAACACGCCCCACGCAGTTCCCCACATCATGCACGTAACCTGCAATGGCCGCCAGTTCCGCTTGGCGCTCAGCGTGGCCCAGGCGCAGAAGAATATTGCGGGCAATGGAAGAGACCAAGGAAATGTGTCGAAAACCATGCTCGGTGAAGCCCATGGCCGCCAGGTTGGCATCGGCCTGCTGCACATAAGCTCTGATGGTTGGATGCTTTTCCAGATCAGCTAGTTTAACCGCCATGTTCAGACCCCCCTATCCCCAATTCTCGTAGACGCCTGTGTACATAATCCACCAGCTGCCCAGGGGAAAACCCGTCCGTCCTCACAACAAGGTCAGCGTAGGCCCGGGCATTGGAAAGTAGGGCCAGCTGCCGCCGGTAGCGGTCCCTACCCCAGGAGATCCGCTTCCTGCGCCTGATCGTCTCATAGCTGCACTCCAAAACAATGAGCAAGTCCGGATCCAGGCGCTGCCACAGGCGTCTGCTTACTGAGTGCTCCTGAGCGAACGTCCGGACCTGGTAACCCAGCTCCCGGAGTCCCCTAGCCAATGTGGTCTTGCCCGAAGCACACACCCCCACGATCACAATCAAAGGATCCTGCTGCATGCGCTCCCCTCCCTCACAAAGGATAGGAGGCAGACACGCGCCTGATCCCCAACTTACTTCCTCGACCCACGACCTTCATCACGGCCACAACCATATCGTCCCGAGGTTTCCCTTCCTCCAGTTCCAGGGCGTAGCGCAAGACACTGTTGGCCAGCTCCCGGGCGGGCTGGTCCTGGGCCATGAGCTGGCAGGCCCTCTCCAAGGAAAACATCCCGCGCCTGCCGCGCCCCGCATGGATCACCCCGTCGGTGAAGCCCATGAGCACCATCCCCTCAACCAATTCCAAGTGGGTAAGTGATGGCTTCAGCAGGCGCCGGACGCCGATGGGCTCCACCGGAGCGTCCAAGCTGCGGGCTTTGCCCTGAGCGGCCACCAAAACGGGTGTGTTGGAGTTGCGGGAAACCACCAAACAGCGGTGGGCCACGTCCGCGGAGAGGATGGTGGCCGTGGCGGAAACCTGTCCATCCCGGAAGGCATAGAGATGATCGTTGATCACGCGCATAACCGCACCATCCCTGGCCCCGTCTTCAATGAGCCGGGCCGCCTGGTTGGCGATCATGTGGCTCATGCGCTTGGCAGCCCTGCCGTGGCCCTGGCCATCGATGATCACAATGGAGATCCCGCCGCAGGGCCTTTCCACTACCTCCACCGAATCACCGCTTACCCCCACTGCGTACTTACCAACCTTGGCAACATCAACATGCACTTCCATGGTGATCAGCCTAGTTCCACTCGAAGCCGTTTACGGCTCTGATCCAGTATTCCCGGGTATCATCNCGNAACTGAGCGGATTCTAAGAAATAGGTGAGATAAACCACATAATCACCCCTCTGGAAAAACACTGCCCGGAGCATAACCTTCTTCCCGTTCGCCCCGGTGGCTTCGTAGGCATAGAAGTGACACTTCAGGTTATTGGACGTGGTGATTTCCTGGTTGGACAGAATGGNAACATCCTTGACCAGTGGCTTATAGCGCGCCTCCAGGCTGCTGCGCACCGCTTCCACGTCTGTCCCGGGCTGCGCGTTAACTTCCATGCTGATGGTTCCATCCTGGAAGGTTATGAGCAGGCTGTCCAGGCCAAAGATGGATCGCTCGATGTAATTCTGGCCTGTTGACGGGACAATGACGCTGAAAGCGGGATTGTCCACCACATACCACCAATAACTGGGATGATCGTGCAGGTAGAAGGTGCCAGCGTGAACCGCCTGCACTGCACAAAAGAAGATTAAGATGAGTGCACCTAAGCTCAGTGCTCTACGCACGGCGCTCCCCTCCCTCTAGGATATTTAGAAGAAAACCACCTGAACGGTGGTTTAACCTTTCCGGCGCAAACCGCCATGCAGCTCGCCGCGTACGGTCTTCTTCTTATTTCACTACATGGCTGATACCGCTGCGAGAAAGCTTCATCTCCACTTTATCAGCCACCTTAATGGTTACATAGTCTTCTTTCAAACTTGTGAGCTCGCCGTGAATCCCGCCGATGGTGACGATCTTATCACCCTTCTTCAAGGAATCAAGCATAGCTTTTCTTTCCTTCTGCTGCTTCTGCTGGGGCCGCCAGATCATGAAATAAAACAGAACCGCCAGCAAAACAAAGGGCAGGAAGAGACTGATCAGGCTTCCGGAACCCGCAGGAACTTCAGGAACGTCCGTCTGCAAGAACATGAACATGAGTTTCACCTCCCACTAAAGGCAATTACCCCACTAGATTTCTACTTACAGTCCCAGGTTCCTCTATTTTTCTCCCGCAAAGCCAGCGAGGAATTCCCTGGCAAATTCGGGGAGCATGTCAGCTNCAATCGCTGCCCGAATGTCCCGCATCAGGCTGGTGAGGAAGAAGAGGTTATGTATGGTTGTGAGCCTAATACCCAAAACCTCATTAGCCTTGATCAGATGCCGGATGTAGGCCCTGGAGAAGTTCTGGCAGGTGTAGCACTGACAGCCCTCTTCTATGGGAGCAAAATCCCGGGCATAGGGCAGATTGCGGATGGGCAGGTTGCCCCGGCGCGTAATCACCATGCCGTGCCTGGCCAAACGCGTTGGCCAGACGCAGTCAAACATATCCACTCCCCTGAGTACACCTTCCACTAGGCAGTCTGGGGAGCCCACTCCCATGAGGTAGCGCGGTTTATCTTTGGGCAGCTCGGGCACTAGATCGTCTAGGACCTCGTACATCAGCTCTTTAGGCTCACCTACACTCAAGCCGCCGATCCCGTAACCGGGGAAGTCCAAATCCATGAGCTCCAAGGCACTTTCCCGGCGCAGATCTTTGTACACGCCTCCCTGGACGATGCCAAAGAGGGCTTGATCCTCTCTAGTATGGGCGACCTTGCAGCGCTGGGCCCAGCGGGTCGTCAGATCTTTCGACCGCTTTACATAGTCCCGGTCTGCAGGGTAGGGAGGGCATTCATCAAAAGCCATGATAATATCGGCTCCCAGATCCATTTGAATGGCCATGGATTTCTCGGGACTGAAAAAGTGCTTCGAGCCATCGAGGTGGCTGCGGAACTCCACGCCTTCTTCGGAAATGGTTCTCAAGGGAGCCAGGCTGAAGACCTGAAAGCCGCCGCTGTCGGTGAGGATGGGGCGACGCCAGCCCATGAACTGATGCAGGCCCCCCGCCTCCGCCACAATTTCACTGCCCGGACGCAGGTACAGATGGTAGGTATTGCCAAGGATGATCTCCACACCCAGCTCCTCAAGCTCGTGGGGGGTCATGGTTTTCACCGTGGCTTGGGTGCCCACGGGCATAAAAACTGGCGTTTCAACTACGCCGTGGGTTGTCTCGAGGCGGCCTAGGCGCGCCCTGCTCCTGCCGCACTCTTTGGAAACTGCGAATTTAAGTGCCACCAGCCTACTCCCTTCACAACAACAGCATGCCGTCGCCGAAACTAAAAAACCGATAGCGCTGGGCAATGGCATGCTCATAGGCACGCATTATAGTCTCTCGATCCGCAAAGGCAGATACCAGCATCAGCAAACTGGATTTCGGCAGATGGAAGTTGGTCACCAGCGCATCCACTGCCCTAAACTGATAGCCTGGATAGATGAAAATATCGGTCCAACCTGCCCCCGCTCGCACAGTTCCATCATCATGGGCCAGAGTTTCCAGCACCCTCACGGAAGTGGTGCCCACGGCCACCACTCTGCCGCCGGCCTGACGCCGGGCGTTGATCAATGCTGCACTTTCTGCACTGAGCTCAAAGAACTCCTCGTGCATCACATGATCCTCCACCCTTTCGGTCTGCACGGGCCTAAACGTTCCTAAGCCCACGTGGAGGGTGAGGGGAACCACTGCCACCCCCATCTGATCAATGGCGGCCAGCAGCTGCGGCGTAAAGTGCAGCCCNGCGGTGGGAGCAGCCACCGAACCGGAATGCTTGGCGTAAATGGTCTGGTAACGCTCCGGATCATCCAGCTTCTCGTGAATATANGGGGGCAGAGGGGTCTCGCCAAGCTCCGCCAACACGGCCTCAAAGTCTCCCGAGAAGCTAAACTGTACCACCCGGCTCCCGCTGTCGGTTATCTCCAAGACTTCACAGGACAGGCGCGGTGCAAACTCGATTACCGCGCCTACACGAGCCTTTTTCCCGGGCCGCACCAAGACCTCCCACTGCCCTTCTCCGCGGGGCCGCAGCANCAAGACCTCAATAACGCCTGACCGCTGCTTGTTCCTTCCCCACAGACGGGCCGGGAGTACCCGGGAATCATTGATGACTAAGACATCGGAGGGGTGTAGGTATTCCACCAGATCAGTAAACTGCCGATCTTCGAGCCGTCCTGTATTCCTGTGCACCACCAGCAGGCGTGAAGCATCTCTGACCGCCAGAGGCCTTTGGGCTATTAGTTCTTGGGGCAAGTTAAAATCAAAATCATCTACTCGCATGGACGGGATTAATAGTCTCCTTTAACTGCTGCAATGGGAAAACTCACGTTATAAATGCTTTCCGGCGCCGCCTCCGTGGACTGCCTGGTCCATCTTGTGGGGGTCAATGCCGGCTTGATGGGCTCCACCACCCTCTGGGTCACAGAGGTACTTGCCAGTTGACTTACGGTTTCCTCCATCTCCGGCGGGTCGGACATGGTCAATCTAGTCTCCATTTTCAGCGGCACAACGGGCGATGAGGGATTTTGAATGGCCAGGTATCTGCTGGGGACAATACCAGCGAGTTTGGCCTCTGTTTGGAAGGAACGGGGCACTTCCCAAACCCGTACATCAGCTAGTTTTGCCGCCCTCAGGGCGCTCACAATTTCGCGCTCCAGATCCGTATACAGCCCGTCGCTCTTCTCCCTGATAGCGGCTCCCCCGTCCTGCTGCGCAGCCACGGTCACCACTGCCGCCCTGCTGCTATCAGCCCTGGAGGCGATGGCCTGCAGCGCAGTGCTGAGNTTAGTTCCCACCACGTCCAAGTTCTGCACCAGCTCCCGTCCGTTGCGGTTGAGCCCTTCCACAGACAGAACCCTGCGATCCGCACTGACGGTCAGCTCAACACTCTGATCCAAGTCAAGGGTGACGATGAAGGCGGGCACAGCCGGTTGGGGTACCAAATGTTCACTGATCATGGGCCAGCCGCCCATGAGGGCCAGGAACAACACCGCAGCAGCAGCCAGCTGCCAGGCGTTGAGGCGTTCCTTACGGGGAGTATAACGAATCTCCTGCCCCACTTGAACGTGTTTACGGAAAGGGACCTTGAGAAACTCCCCTTGAGGCGTCATGATAATCACCTTGTTCTTAGGAGCGATCTCCACAACAATCCCTTTATGTTTCACCTTCTGTCCACCTCCTTCTCACACCGGTCGGTTCAGGTATTCCCGTAGATGGTAGAAATCGCCAATCAAAATTAGGGCCAGGGTAATTATGTATTTCCTCTGCCGCTCCAGCGTCTTGCGGCTTACTTTGACCTTGGCTTCCAGATCTTTGAGTGGAAGCGACTTCTTGCGAGTCAAATAGCCCAAGAGCTCAGGATCGCTGATCAGGGTCCTGGCCACCTGCAGGGCCCGGTCTCTAGCATCTTGATGCTTCGGGGATATCTTAACCAGTTCTGAGAATCGAATGCCATAGTGACTGAGCAGCTGATCAAGCCGGAAGATCTCTTCCCTGCGCTGCTCAGTTTCTTCTTGGATCTGCAGCACGGTGTGGGCTTCCTTGGACTCGATTTTCTGCAGAACACCATCTTCGTTATCATCGGTTTCAAAGCTGGAAAGGGGAATCTCCTCAGACTGCCTGCTCTGCCGCCTGAAGTAGTCCACCATGCGCCGTTTGACCACAATTTCTGCAAAACTGAGGAAAGACGCTCCCCCGTTGCTGTTGAAGGAGTCTATGGCCTCGTTAAAGGCAATCATGGCAATGCTGGCTTCATCATCGCGGCCGAGTACGAGGTACTTGCGGCAGCAGTTTGACGCCACGCGCAGATAAAAAGGGCGATAGTCCTGCAGAAGCTGCTCGCGGGCAACCCCATCGCCTGCCTGGGCCCTGGCCACCAACTCGGTGAGCTGACTGCGTTCATCTGATCTATGGGCATGCGTCGTGGTCATATCTGAACCTCCCTTGACAAATTTCGCTAAATGGAAACTAGGTATGAGGGTTCGCTTCCGCCCGCTCTATTGATAACCTAGTTCCCTCAGGGCCCCCGGCTTGTTACGCCAATCCTTCTTCACCTTCACCCAGAGTTCTAGGTGGACGCGCGCACCCAAGAGGCGCTCCATCTGCAAACGGGCGTTGGTGCCCACTTCCTTGAGCATCCTGCCGCCCTGACCTATAACAATTCCCTTTTGGCTGTCCCGCTCCACATAGATGGTAGCCCTAATCCTCAGCAGGTTCTTCTCCGCATCTTCCCTTATTTCATCCACATCCACGGCTATGGAGTGGGGAACCTCCTGCTCTGTGCGGAGAAACAGCTCCTCCCGGATAAACTCAGCAACAATAAAGCGCTCGGGCTGATCGGAAAGCCAGTCATCCGGGTAGTATTTGGGTCCTTCCTCCAGGCGCTCTACAATCAGATCAATCAACTCGTCCAAATTGGTGCCTTCCAGGGCAGAAACCGCTAGGGAAGCGGCAAAGCTGCGCTTCTCAGCCACCTGCTCCAAAAAGGCCTCCTGTTCCGCGCTGGAAACCTGGTCTGCCTTGTTGGCTACCAAAATGACCGGCTGCTGCACCCCTGAAAGTTCTTCCAGAATGTGGTTGTCTGCCGTCGTCCACTTCCCCGCTTCCACCAGCCAAAGTACTAAGTCAACATCCTCCAGTGCCTGGAAGGCGCTTTTCACCATGTACTCGCCCAGCTTGTGCAGGGGTTTGTGCAGGCCGGGAGTGTCCAGGAAGACTATCTGGGCGTGCTCTAGGGTTAATACTCCCCTGATGGTGTTGCGGGTGGTCTGGGGTTTGTCCGATACGATGGCCACTTTTTGACCCAGCAGGGCGTTCATTAGAGTGGACTTGCCCACATTGGGGCGCCCAACCACGGCCACAAAACCGGACTTATACGCTTCAGTCATGGCCTTCACCAGTCCCCAGTGCCCTAGCGGTAAAGGAAGCGGGCAGAAGCTCCTGCAGGGTTGTCTTCACTATTTCCCCCTGCAGGTTGCCGAGATAGATGGGCATTTGCGGATCAAAAAACTCAGCCATCACTTGGCGGCAGACTCCGCAGGGAGTAACGGGCTCCTGGGTGTCCGCTGCCACAGCCAAAGCTGTAAACTCCCTCACCCCTTCGGAGACAGCCTTAAAGATCGCCGTCCTCTCCGCGCAATTGGTGGGGCTGAAGGCAGCGTTCTCAATATTGCAGCCTAAAAAGACCTGCCCCTTTGCGTCCAGCAAAGCGGCTCCCACCTTGAAGTGCGAATAGGGCACATAGGCCCTTTCCCTAGCCTTGATGGCCAGTTCCATTAACTCCCTATCTGTCATGTCCCCGCACACCTTTCCCCTAGGCTATTAGTCGCAAAAAGAGTAGGGCCAAGCAGGATCCCACCAAGGCACCCGCTCCCACGTCCCACCAGTTGTCCTTCTTGCCCTCGGTCCGGCTCTGGGCCACCAAAAGCGCCAGGACGAAACCGGCTAGAGCAGCAAATCNCCCGCCAGTTTCCCTGATGGCCACTGCTAGAGCAAAAGCAGCCGCGGTATGCAGGGACGGCCTGCTCCGGGCTAAACCGGCCTTCCACCCCGTGATCACCAATACCACAGCGGCCGCAATCAGAACCATCAAGTACGAGGGAGGGAGCTGCCTGCGCAGCAGCAGATCATCCAGGTGCAAGATGTAATCGATGAAGACCAAATAGCCAACGCCAGCGGCTGTAAGCGCTGACACTAGAACTCCTCCAGCCGCGATGTTCTTGATCACACCTGCCAGGGGGTGAAAATCGGGGGTGACTAAGTCCACCATTTCCTCAACTGCGGTGTTAAAAAGCTCTGCGGTAAACACCAAGCCCATGGCCAGGATCAGTGCCACCAGCTCCAGACGGGTTACGCCCAGGGCGGCAGCGAACACTACAACCAGCAGGGCTAACAGAAGGTGGATGCGCATGTTTCTCTCCATGCGCACCGCATAGGCAACGCCCTGCATGGCATCGCTGAAGCTCATGTAGACCCTACGCCGCTTCACCGTCAATCTCTCCCCAAGCCCAGCTCCTCCAGGACCCGTTCTTCCAGAGCTCGCATGACCTGCTCTTCCTCCACGGTCTCGTGGTCGTGGCCCAGGAGATGAAAGAACCCGTGCACTGCCAGGAACACAACTTCCCGGGCCAGGGAGTGGCCGTACTGTTCAGCCTGTTCCTCGGCCCGTTCCAGGGAAATCACAACATCACCGAGCATGCGGGGCAGCCCCTCCACTGGAGCGAACTCCTCTTCCCCTGCTTGGGGAAAGGACAGCACGTCAGTGGGAGCATTGATCCCGCGGTAGTGGCCGTTCAGGGAGGCAATGGTCGCGTCATCCACAAAGGAGACACTCACCTCCCATGGTTCGTTCAAACCTTTGAGACGGGCCGCAATTCTATACCCCTCTGTGATCAGTCCTTCGAAGCTGGAGGTATCTTCCTGGGGCACATCGCTGTTAAACAGAACTTCCATTTCTCGCTTTCTTCCCTTCGATCTCTTCTTTGGTGATCTTCTCGGGATACTCGACGCGGGTGTGGAACATGCCCATGATTACTTTCACAAATGCATTGGCAATTCTGTCCATATCCTGGAAGGTCAAGTCGCTCTCATCGAGCTGGCCCGAGTTTAGGCGATCCTTGATAATCTTGCGCACCAGACCTTCGATTTTGCCTGGGGTGGGTTTGGACAGAGATCGCACCGCCGCCTCCACTGCATCGGCCAGAGAGACGATGGCCACTTCTTTGCCGTGGGGCTTTGGCCCAGGATAGCGGAAGTCCTTTTCTTCCACGGTGTTGTCCTCGCTGGCTTCAGTGGCCCTGTGGTAGAAAAAGCGGACTAGGTCAGTGCCGTGGTGCTGAGCGATGAACTGGGTAACCACATCGGGAAGTTTATACTCCCCAGCAAGCTCCAGGCCGTCCTTGACATGGGANGTGACGATTAAGGTGGACAGCGATGGCGCGATCTTATCGTGGGGATTATCCTTGCCCACCTGGTTCTCCACGAAAAAATACGGACGTTTCAGTTTGCCAATGTCGTGGTAATGCGCCCCNACCCTGGCCAGCAAGCCGTCTGCGCCCACTGCCTCCGCCGCCGCCTCTGCCAAGTTACCCACGAGAATGCTGTGGTGGTAGGTTCCTGGAGCCTCCAACATCAGCCGCCTCAGAAGCGGGTGATTGGGATTGGACAGCTCCAGCAGGCGGATGGACGAAGTGATTTTAAAGGCGCTCTCCAAATAGGGCAGAACCCCTATGGCCACGATGGAAGCAAGCACACCGCTGATCAGTCCTAGGTAACTGTTGACAATCAGCCCAGTGTCCTTGCTTGCCAGGCCTAAGGCCATCATGAGCAGGACATTCGCGCCGCCAACGATAAACCCTGCCCGCATCAGGTCGCCCCGCTGGCTCACTTTGGTCACACTCAATACGGCGGTGAGCCCGCCCACCAGGGCCAGGGTGCCCACCGGCCAGCTGAAGCCACTGATCACTCCCAGGAGCACTGCGGTGACCACAGCAGCCATGCTGGCCACTTTGGCATCGATGAGCAGAGTAAGCAGAAGCCCCACCAGAGCCGAAGGATTGAGGTAGACCGCTTCGGGCCAAGCGGGCATACTGAACAGTCTCCCCAACAGCAGCACTGTCAACACCACAGAGCCCAGTAAGCCCAAGAGCGCGTTGTTTTCCAGGATGCGCAGGCGGTTCTGGTGCAGGTAGACTATCATGAGGGCCGCCATGGCCAAAACCAGCAGGGTGCGCCCGGCTAAGGCCGCATAGTCGCGCCCCGTCTTCAGCAGCCCCACATCCCGCATGAGGTTGATATGTTCGGTCCTGACCACATCGCCTTTGCGGATGATGATCTCCCCCTGCATAATCTGCACGGGCTCCACGTTCTGAACAGCTTGATCCCTGGCCTCGTTCACCTTTTCAGTGTTGAGCACCAAGTTGGGTTGGATGAGCTGTCTGCCCAAAAGCACTGCTGTTTGCTGCAGATTATCGCGGAAGCCGCTCCTGCGCACGCTCTCTTCAAAGGCATCCCTAGCATCCCTGAGGCCATCCTGGCTGATAGGTTCCTCCATGACCGCCAAGACCAAGTCCGCGGTGGTTTGGGCAAACTGATCGAACTCAGTTAAAGACAAAGAAACGACCGCTTCCAGATTCCTCTGGGGAATCTCGATCTGCCAATCTCTGATCAGGCGGCGGTCAATTTCTGAAATGGTCAAATGCTCAGGCTGGACATCCTGCTCCTCCCCTTCCGGGGCAATACCCTGCCGCAGAAGATTGAGCACACCTGTGACATTCTCTTCAACCCGCATCACTGCAGCGGGGTTGATCTGGTAATAACTGGGGTCATCAGTGGCTTCCAGCAGCGCCTGCCGCGCCGCCTCCTCCTTCAACCGCTCCGTCTCACTGGTGTTGATGGCGGTGATGGGCGCAACGATGTCCTGCTTAGCAACCTCCCCCACCTCAATCTGGACACCGGCGGGCAGGGCGTCCACCAGCAGGATGGCCAACATGGCGGCGATGATCAGGCCACCCAAAACCCACCTGCTTAAGGCCGTCCTCTGCAGAGTCTCCAGCCAGGCCTTCCCGAACCCGCCTTTGNTCTTCCGTTTCACGATAAGCCTCCTAGGATTGCGATTTGCCAGCGTCTCCGTGGTGTGCTTCATAGGCTTGGATGATCCGCTGCACTAAAGGATGCCGGACCACATCCGTTTCGTCCAGAACACAGAAGCTGATGNCGTCCACGCTCCTGAGGATGCTCTGAACTTCAATCAGCCCCGACCGCTTGTCCTTGGGCAGATCCACCTGGGTAATATCCCCGGTGATCACCGCCTTGGAGCCGAAGCCGAGGCGGGTTAGGAACATCTTCATCTGCTCCGGTGTGCAGTTCTGCGCCTCATCCAGGATAATAAAGCTGGCATCCAGCGTCCGCCCGCGCATGTAGGCGAGGGGCGCTATTTCAATAATTCCCTTTTCCCGGTATTTCGAGTAGGTTTCATGTCCTAAAATATCAAACAGAGCATCATAGAGGGGGCGCAGATAGGGATCGACCTTGTCCTGCAGATCCCCAGGCAAAAACCCCAGATGCTCTCCTGCTTCCACCGCTGGGCGCGTCAAAATGAGCCGCTCCACTTCTTTCCTCTTTAAGCTGGCCACCGCGTGGGCCATGGCCAGGTAGGTTTTCCCCGTGCCGGCCGGCCCGATGCTGAAAACGACGTCGTGGTCTGCCATTGCAGCAACGTAGCGTTTCTGTCCAGCTGTCTTCGGGCGGATCTTATGTCCGCGGTGTGTCACCACCACCAGGCCCGCATTGAGATCCTGCAGAGCAGCAGCGCCTCCGTTGTCACTCATCTTTATGGCATAATAAACGTCGTGGTTAGTGAGGCTGGAGCCGAGCCCGGCCATGCTCTCCAGTGCGTTCTTGGTTTTGGCAATGGCTTCATCGGAACCGCTGATGATCAGTTCCAGCCCCCGGGCCACAATCTTTACGCCGAAAGCCTCCTCCAACAGCCGCAGGTACTCATCGCGCTTTCCGCTCAGGGCTTGGGCCTGATCATTGTCTCGAAGCCGCAGTATCTGACTCAATACATCAACCATCCTTTTTGCATCTCTGTATGCACTTATTATAAGCAAAACAGCGCAAAAGTGCAAACTATTGACCTAAGAACTGGCCGATGTCCTCCAGCACCTCTACCTGCACAGTAACTCTGATTCCATCGGCGTCTGTGAGCGGCTCCACGGTCCGTTTTTCCTCAAGGATCTTGTCTCTCTCCACGCCCTGGCGGGCCAGGCTCTCCCAGGCAAGCTCATAGGCGGTGCGTTCGGCCTCGGAAGCCGGTATGCCCTCTGCTGTCCACTCCACCTCTTCGTAGTCCAACCTGGTCCAGCTTAAAGGCGCCATGGCGCTGCCCAGGTAAAGCTGCCAGCTTCGTTTTGTGATCTGGTGCGTTTCCCGGGGATAGGAACGGCCCAGGGGAATACTGAACGGACCGATGGTGAGAACGTACTGCCGATGGCGTATCCCCGTTTTGCGCGCCTCCCAGCGTACCAAGCTCGCTTCCCCCACCGCCTGGTACCACACCCTGGCCTTCACAATCCCCCGGGCAGCCCCAAACTGCCTGCGGCCCTGGCGATCATAGTACATACCGGAAATGAGCAGATCGTCTTTGCGGACAGTATCCCCTTCCCGGATCTGGGCAGTTCCCTGCAGGACCAGCAGTTCCGTGACCAATCCGTCACGCTTCGCATAGACGTGCCCCGCCCCCTGCGCACTAGTTTCCTCCACATCCCGCTCCATGACCTGGATTTCCACCTTGATGCCTCTGTTTTTCACCTGCACCCAGGCCAGATCTGGCAGCTGCTCCAAGAGCTGCCGCTCAATGCTGCGGGTGTCCATGGAGCGCCTGGGAATACCCGCTCGCAGCCCCGTATCCTCCACCGCCGCCTTAATCGCCTCCACTGCCAGGGTCTCGTTGCCCGTGACCTGAATAAACCAGACAAAATTGGAAAGATAGACAACCACCGCGGCGGCCAGTCCCAGGCCCAGGGCCAGAAAGAGGCGCCTGCGGAACTTGCGCAGCAGGAAGGGCAAGCCATGCCGATCCAAGATGGACGCACTCACCCGCGGCCCATTGGCAGACTCCCTGAGCAGGGGCCTCAGACGGCGGAAGTCTTCAGCGGCCATCCTGGCCAGCACCGCATCGGAAGTAACCCGCTCCACCTTGAGCATGGCCACTCCCGCTTGAGCGGCGCGGTTGAGCACACGCTCGATGCCCGCTCCCCGCAGGCACACAGTCACATACCCCTGCCACCACAGCCACATGAACGAACTCATCTCAGCATCACCTGGACGATCCGCCCCCGGATGGTGATCTCCTGGGCCGAGAAAGAGGCGATTTCCAGCTCTGAGCCGCCCACCTCGATCATACCTTGAACGGATCGGAGTTTGACTAGGGCAGTGGTGTATTGCACCAGGCCTTTATGGTTGATGATCTTTACCTGCCCATCGCCCATGATCTGAACGACAGCTTGGTCCAAAACAGCGCTGGGGGGCAGGTCAAGTGCTTGGGCGAATCTCCGCTTCAGGTTTTGGCTCACAGCTGGCCGCATCGTTTTCCTCCTTTCAACTAAAACTATGCAGCAAAAAAAAGGTTAGACCGCGTGGGTCTAACCTTGCCTGTTCAACTTAATCTTGGGATCAGCCAGCCTGGGCTAGCGGCTGGGCCAGCGCCGCAGGGCCCTGGGCTCCCTAATGATCTCGGACATGATCACCGCTTCCGCAATCCTGGAGATCCTGGGCGCCCTGTCCCATCGCCCTACTGGTTCGTCCAAGGCCTGGGCAGCAGGCCTTGTCCCCTCAGCCTGCTCCTCATCGTCAACCTCTGCAACGAGGACCGACTCCTGAACATCACCGCACAGGGGCTCCCAAACCTGGATGGGAGGCGCCTCTTCAACCAGATCCTCCGCGTCGTAAGGAGCCTGTGCTTCTCCCAGGGGGATTCTCGCCTTCCGCCGTTTCTGTTCCGCGGCCTGCCTGATCAGGCTGGAAACGACGGCGAGAATAAGGTAGATCAGGATACCAAGGGCTCCACGCATGCCGGTCACCTACCGATCCTTTTTCTCTTCAGGATCTTCGGACGCTTGTTGTGGGCCCTGCCCGCTGATGGCTTCCCTCATGCGGGTATCAGCTAAGATGTTCTGCATGGCGTAGTAGTCCATGACACCCAGTTTGCCGGACCGAAGGGCCTCGGCGAGGGCTCTGGGAATCTCCGCTTCTGCCTCCACCACTTTGGCCCGCATTTCTTGAGTGGCTGCCCGCATCTCCTGCTCCCGGGCCTGAGCTGCAAACCGACGCTCCGCGGCCTTCGCCTGGGCGATGTTCTTGTCGGCATCGGCCTGGTCCATCTGCAGGCGGGCACCGATGTTGCGGCCGACATCCACGTCTGCTATGTCAATGGAGAGGATCTCAAAGGCGGTACCCGAATCAAGGCCTTTGTTCAGAACCAATCGGGAAATCAAATCGGGATTTTCCAAAACATCAGCGTGGCTCTCGCTGGAGCCCACGGAGGTGACAATACCCTCGCCGACGCGGGCGATAATTGTTGCTTCACCTGCACCGCCCACCAGGCGATCGATGTTGGCCCGAACGGTCACCCTAGCCTTTACCTTGAGCTCAATTCCGTCTTTGGCCACGGCAGAAATGAGCGGCGTTTCAATCACCTTGGGATTGACGCTCATCTGCACAGCTTCCAACACGTTCCGACCGGCAAGGTCGATGGCGGCGGCCCTCTCAAAGGTGATGGGAATATCCGCGCGCGTCGCGGCGATCAAGGCATCCACCACATTGTCCACGTTGCCCCCGGCAAGGTAGTGGGCTTCCAGTTTGTCGATGGTTGTTTCTACTCCACCTTTCTGCGCCTTAATGAAGGGCAGAATGATGCGGACGGGCGGCACCCGGCGCAAGCGCATACCCACCAGACTCATGAGGCTGACCTTGACCCCTGCGGCGATGGCGGAGATCCACAAACCGACAGGCACAAAACTAAAGAAGAGGGCTAAGAAGATAATAATCAAGAGCGGCAGCATTCCAGCGAGAATCAAATTCATCTTGCATCCTCCCTTTGCTTATCTATCCTTGCTTGTCAATCTTCTTTTACTTCCCTAACAACCACCCTGGTTCCTTCCGTGTGCACAACTTCTACCCTGGTGTTGGCGGTGACAAAACCTCCATCGGAAACCACATCATAGCGCTGGTCGTCAATCACACAGGTCCCAGCGGGGCGCAGCGGAGTAATGGCCACCCCCTGCTTACCCACCAGGTGGCCCAAATCCACGGGCGCACGGTAGCCTGCCTGGGGCGTCTCGCTGTGGGAAAGCACGATCCGCTTCCAGAAGCGGGATTGGGTGATGCGCTTCCAGAGAAGGACCACGGCAAGGATGGTGATCACCAGGACAATGGATAGGTTGATCAGTGCCGTCTGCAGGTCACCAAAGGCCAAGACAATGCTTCCCATCAGACCTAGTATGCCTAAGATCCCCGCCGCCCCAAACCCGGGGATGACGAAGAGCTCCAGAAGGAGGAGGATGAGGCCTCCTATGAACAACAGGATAACCTCCCAACCCATGAGTCCGGCCGCATAGCGTCCGCCGAAGAACAGGGCCAAACAGATTATGCCCCCTGTCCCCGGAACACCCCAGCCAGGCGAGGTGATCTCAAAAACCAACCCGAGGAAACCCAAGGTCAAAAGGAGTGAGCTGATCGTGGAATTGGTGAGCAGGCGCGCAACGTTTTCGGCCCAATGAGGTTTCAACTCTTCCAGCTCATAGTCCTCATACCCCAAGCTGGTGAGCACTTCGTGGACGCTCCCGGCCAGAAGATCAGCCATCCCNTACTCCAGGGCATCCTGGGCAGACAGGGTCAGGATCTTCCCCTGCTCCGACAAACCCTCGATTACAACGCTGGCATCTACCATGGCACCAGCCAAGCGGCGATCCCGCCCCCACCGCTCCGCCGCCGATTCGAACTCAGCCCGCAGAGCTGACACGGTCTTTTCCTCCATGGGCCTGGGCTCAGCAGCACCCATGCTGCTGCCNGGGGCCATGGCTATGCGCGGGGCCGAGAGGGCAATGAGCGCACCGGCTGACCAAGCCCTTTCGCTCACGTAGGCGATGACGGGCACCCCGGCCCGGAAGATGAGATCTTTGATTTCTGTTGCGGCATCGACGCGGCCGCCGAAGGTGTTAATTTCCAGAAGCACAACACCNTGATTGCGTTCTGCCAANGCCAGGCCCCTGGCCACAAACGCCGCCAGGCCCGGTTCAATCTCCCCCTGGATGGGCAGAGTGTATACGATGCGAGCCGCCGAAGCCGTGATACTGAATGTGAGGACCAACAAGCAGACAACGAATCCTGTGAGCATCCGCGCCTTCTGCTTCATCACCGCTACCCCTTTCTGCAAAAAAAGCTCGATATCTATTAGGACATCGAGCTAGATCTGCGTTACCGGTATCTTCTTTTACGAGCTGCCTCGGACTTCTTCTTCCGTCTTACGCTGGGTTTCTCATAGTGTTCCCTTTTTCTGTATTCGGACAGAACACCTGACATCCGGATTTGCTTCTTAAAACGGCGCAAGGCATTGTCGAGGGACTCGTTCTTGCCAACTTTGACTTCTGCCACTGGTATCCCTCCTTCCATGCCGAATGCGTCTTGTTCAACTACAGGATACGCCATGGGCATAATATCAAGCTAATTATAATCCATTTAGCTGCCTCGGTCAACGATCAACCTGGCGGCCACTGCAGGGAACGGCCGCCCAAGAGGTGGAAATGGAGGTGGTCCACACTCTGCCCGCCGTCTCGTCCAGTGTTCACCACTACCCTGTAGCCATCTTGCAGCCCTTCCTTTTCTGCTAGCTCCCTAATGGCCAGCAGCAGTTCGCCCATTAAGGTTTGATCCTCGGGCTCAAGTTGAGCCAAGCTCTGAATGTGCTTCTTGGGAATGACGAGAATATGTGTTGGCGCCTGCGGATGGATGTCCCTAAAGGCGGCTATGCCATCGGTCTCCAGCAGGAACTCCGTACCCAGCTCGCCCCGGCCGATCTTACAAAACAGGCAATCTGACACGGAACTTACCTCCCCTCGCTTTGCTCTCCCCACACACCATCGCGGCTGCTTTCCTGCACCTGCACCCGGACAACTTCACCCACCAAATCGCGGTTCCCAGCGGGAAAGCTCACTTTGACATAGTTGTCGGTGTGGCCTACAGCGCAGCTTCCTTCCTGCTCCTCCACCAATACCTCAACTTCCCGACCCACAAAGCTCCGGTGGAAATCCTCCGCTAAGGTGTACCCTAAATCTATTAGACACCTGCTGCGGCTTTCCTTTAGCGCAGCCGGAATTTGTCCAGGAAAACTCGCCGCCCTGGTCCCCTGCCGCTTGGAATACTGAAAAACGTGGATTCTGCTGAAGGCCACTTCCTTGGTTAGTTCCAAGGTAGCCTGGAAGTCTTCGTCCGTTTCTCCGGGGAAACCCACCATGATATCAGTGGTAATGGCGATCTCGGGAACCTGCTCCCGCAGCCTGCGCACAATCTCGCGAAACTGCCCGCTCGTATAATTGCGCCGCATGCGTTCCAGGATCCGGTCACTTCCACTCTGCAGGGGGATGTGCACATGGCGGCAGACCACCGGGTGCGAACTGAACAGATCGATGAGTTCGTCGGTGATTTCGTGGGGATCCACAGAGCTGATCCGCAGGCGCAGCAAACCGGGATAGTCAGCCACTCGCCTCGCGATCTGCGCCAAAGTGAGGGCAGGATCAAGATCGGCGCCGTAGAGCCCTAGATGGATCCCAGTGAGGACAATCTCTTTATAGCCCTGTTCCACCAGCATTTCCACCTGCTGCATTACGCTCTGTGCACTGCGGCTGCGGGAACGCCCCCGGGCAAAGGGGACGCGACAGTAAGTGCAAAACTGATTGCAGCCGTCCTGGATTTTCAGCGCCGCCCTGGTCCGCC
>JGI24708J26588_10000434_pt1 | contig 34023 bp, 22 predicted proteins | sample BioPla1DNA2_FD_26588 | JGI IMG/M metagenome (IMG submission 26588) | reverse complement strand
GATGTTCATGGATTAATCCTTAACAATTTGCTTTAACCAAGAACTAAATTCATCCCTTAAGTCATCCCTATCAAGAGCGAACTCAACTGTCGCCTGCAAAAAGCCCATTTTATTCCCCACATCATATCTTCTGCCTATGAAATCATAGGCATACATAGTTTCATGATGCATCATGTCTTTTAGAGCATCGGTAAGCTGGATTTCTCCATTTTTGCCGGGTGATACATTTTCCAGGTATGAGAATATTGAAGGTGATATTATATATCTCCCTAAAATAGCTATATTGGATGGTGCTTCATCTATCTCGGGCTTTTCTATCATATCGGTTACTTTAAAAACTCTGTCATCCACTTGTCGTCCCGCTACAATTCCGTATTTTGATACATCCTCTTGAGGTACTCTTTGTACTCCAAGAACAGTTGTCCTGTATTTGTCATAAATATCAATAAGCTGTTTTAGGCATGGAACATCTGATTTTACAATATCATCACCTAGCAACACAGCGAATGGCTCGTTGCCTATGAAAGCCTTAGCACAATATATTGCATGCCCCAAGCCCTTTGGTTCCTTCTGGCGAATATAATGGATATTTACCAGATTTGAAATATCTCTAACCAAAGTAAGTAACTCTTCTTTATTGGTCTTTTCCAGCACTTCCTCTAACTCATATGATTTATCAAAATGATCCTCTATTGCGCGTTTGTTTCTACCTGTAACAATTATGATATCTTCTATGCCTGATGCAACTGCTTCCTCGACAATAAATTGTATTGTAGGCTTATCTACAATGGGTAGCATCTCTTTTGGCTGTGCCTTTGTTGCAGGTAAAAACCTTGTTCCAAGTCCTGCCGCAGGTATGATGGCCTTATGTACCTTCATATTAATTACCTCCAGTATTATTTCTCATATTATTATGTTGTAAATTCAATCTTATTATGTGACGTACTCCACCATCCTAAAAGATGGGGAACTTCTCGTTTTGTTTCGTTACACTTGTTCTCAAAAAGATAAGTTGCTACAAAATATGTAACATCGCAATATGCTAATCATTAATATAATAGCTTTAACTAAATATATTGTATGTTAATTTTATGTAATTATCAACAAAACAAATTTCATCGATAATCTACGCCTTGCATCTAAGTGGCTTATTAATTGGGTCTTCATTCATCGCAGTCTATATAGATCAGAGATTTCTAAAGGAACTGATAAGCTTAAGTGGATTCAAGGAGAACATATGATAATATTTATACAGTTATAAAAAGAGAACTGATAAACTTGAGTAAATTCTATGAGAAACAATTGCTATACACTCTTAACATTAAGCGCTCTGAAAGAATTTAGTACTGCTAAAATAGTCACTCCTACATCTGCAAATATTGCTGCCCACATAGTAGTCACACCTATAGCACTTAGAATGAGCACAGCTACTTTTATGCCTATAGCAAATACTATATTTTCGTTTGAGATCCTTAAAGTCTTCTTAGCAACTTTCATAGCTGTTACAATCTTGGAAGGTTCATCAGTCATAAGGACTATATCGGCTGCCTCAATTGCGGCATCTGAGCCTAGTCCACCCATTGCTATACCAATATCTGCACGGGCCAAAACCGGGGCATCATTAATACCATCACCCACAAAAGCTAACTTTCCTTTTTCAGACTTTTGTAATAGTAATTCCTCAACCTTTTCAACCTTATCTACTGGCAATAACTGAGCATAAACCTTATCAAGGTTTAGTTGGGATGCTACATCTTCAGCAACATTTTTTCTATCACCAGTTAGCATTACTGTTTGCTTTACATTAGTTGCTTTAATTTCTTTAATGGCTTGTGCTGAATCATCCTTAATTTCATCTGCAATTAGAATATATCCAACATATTTTTCGTCCACTGCAACATGAACAACTGTACCAATTGATTCCACATCAGTAAAAGTAATATTCATTTTTTTCATAAGCTTTGCATTACCAGCTAAAATCTCTTTACCGCCCACTGTTGCACTAACACCATGTCCTGATATTTCTTCCACATCAATAACCTTATTATGATCAATTTCCTTTCCATAGGCTCTAAGTATCGACTTAGAAATAGGATGATTGGAGTAACTTTCTGCATAAGCTGTCAACTCTAATAACTCCTCTTGTGAAATACCATCAGAGTTAATTTCTTGTACATTAAAAACACCCTTTGTCAATGTTCCTGTCTTATCAAAAACAATAACCTCAGTTTTAGCAAGAGCTTCTAAATAGTTGCTCCCTTTTACCAAAATTCCTTTTTTGGACGCCCCACCTATCCCATTGAAGAAGGTTAACGGTACGGATAAAACAAGTGCGCATGGACAAGAAACCACAAGAAACGATAATGCTCTATATATCCAATCACTATAGGTTTCTCCACTAATAACAAGTGGAGGAACAATAGCTAATAAAGCTGCGAGAGTTACAACGACCGGGGTGTAGTATTTAGCAAACCTGGTAATAAATCTTTCTGAATGTGATTTTCTGCTACTGGCATTCTCCACTAAATCAAGAATTTTACTTACTGTGGATTCTTCATATTCCTTAGTAACTTCAGCTGTAATAACCCCGTTAACATTAATACAACCACTTAAAATCTCATTTCCTGCCTCTACTGTCCGCGGGATGGATTCACCAGTTAGGGCAGAAGTATCAACCATGGAGTTCCCTTCAATAACAATGGCATCAAGAGGTACTCTTTCTCCTGCTTTAATTACAATAATGTCTCCAACCTTAACTTCATCCGGGTCCATTGTTATAAGCTCTTCTCCCCTTTTAACAGTGGCAAACTCAGGTCTTATGTTCATTAGATTGGCAATGGATTTTCTTGATTTATTAACTCCATAGTCTTGAAAAAGCTCACCAACCTGGAAAAAGAGCATTACTGCAATACCTTCTGCATATTCACTTATTAATATTGCACCAACTGTAGCAATAGTCATTAAAAAGTTTTCATCAAAAACTTTGCCTCTGGCAATATTTTTAAATGCCTGGACAATAATATCTCCACCTGCAATTGTATAACTAATTAAGTAAAGAACAGTATTTAACCATTCAATGTTTAAATTATTTACTTTGGCTACAGTAAAAAATACTGCAGCAACCATTATTCGCCAAAAACGTTTTTTCATATATTCACTCCGTATTTCGTTATTCATTTACATGAGCTAACCCCTGATTAAATATCAGTTTTACATGCTCATCGCTCAGCGAGTAATATACCACTTTTCCTTCTTTTCTGTTCTTCACTAAATTGGCTTGTCGCAAAACCCTCAATTGATGAGAGATTGCAGATTGGGACATGCTTAGTAATGAAGCAATGTCACAGACACACATTTCTGCTTCATCCAATGCCCATAGTATTTTTATTCTTGTGGAATCACCAAAGACTTTAAACAATTCAGCCAATTCATAAAAGATCTGTTCATCATGCATTTTTTCTTTAACTTTGTTTACAACATCTTCATGTATAACATCACTGATACATTTTTCTATTGGTCCTAATTCCATTTTCATTCCCTCACCTCAGAGCTTTATATGAATATGCGCTCATGTATTCATATATTATTTTATTATTATCTCTATCATCTGTCAATAGTGCAAAAGTACAAATCCAAATAAAAAACCATAGTTCCGAGATATACCTTTTATCTTTTCCCTATGGTTTTCTACAACTATTATATTTACTCCATTTTAAACACTTGAGAAAACAAATCCTTCAATCGCCTATATTCCTGTTTCTCTATGGTAATAAAGCTCGTCAAGGAATAGGAAAGTTTTAAGGAGTATTAAAGGATGAGAATATGGCAATTTCAAATCTCTCTTCTTCCCTCAAGTGATTTTGCCAATGTTACTTCATCGGCGTATTCCAAATCTCCTCCAACCGGCAGTCCATGCGCTATACGCGTTGTTTTAATACCCATGGGCTTTATGAGCTTTGAAATATACATTGCTGTGGCTTCACCTTCAACATTTGGGTTTGTTGCAAGAATAACTTCCTTTATATTGCCCTCACCCACGCGTTTAATTAGTGATTTCATATTTATATCATCGGGTCCTGTACCATCAAGAGGAGAAATAACGCCATGAAGAACATGATATAAACCTTTATATTCACGTATCCGTTCCATTGCGATTACATCTCTTGGGCTTTCAACTACACAAATGACCGAACCATCCCTATTTTGAGCGCTACATACTCTACATGGGTCAGTGTCTGTCAAGTCCCCACAAATATCACAATAATGTATAGTTTTCTTTGCTTCAACAATTGTGTTTGCAAAATTCATTGCCTTGTTTAAAGGCATATTCAATACATGAAAAGCCAAACGCTGTGCTGTTTTATGTCCAATTCCCGGAAGCTTCTCAAACTCATCTATAAGCTTAGCCACCGGCGCTGCATACATACTCATAAATTACCCCATTAAAATAGCCCGGGCATATTTCCTAGCCCGCCAGTATATTTACTCATTGTAGCTTGAGTCTCTTCATCTGCTTTACGAAGCGCTTCATTTACAGCTGCTAGAACAAGGTCCTGTAGCATTTCAACATCGTCAGGATCAACAACATCCTGTGATATTTCAATTTGTCTTATTTCCTTTCCACATGTAGCAATTACTTTCACAGCACCGCCTCCGCTTGCAGCTTCAACGGTTTTATCAGCAAGCTCTTCTTGTGCTTTTTCCATATCCTTCTGCATTTTCATTGCTTGTTTCATAATATTGTTCATATTGCCTCCACCCATGCCACCACCGGGGAAGCCTCCTCTTCTTGCCATAAACAACTCTCCTTTATATTTGCTTTTTGAGCCTAAATCAGGCATTCTTTAAAACTTTTCCAGTTAGCTGTTTTCATTCAGTAACGGACATTTCTATTAAATTACGTTTAATAAATTATAATATAAAAATAGTGGTATTTACAACCGTGTCCAAGCAAAAANCTCATTCCCCTTTATTTAAGATGGAATTCTAAACTTTGGTTTTTCTTTTGCTTTTCTATAGGACATTGGTGGCATACCAAAGTATTTCTTAAAGAGTCTGCTGAAATAATAAGCATCTTCGTAGCCTACAAAGCTTGCTATTTCTTTGATTGAGTAACTAGTTTCATTCAATAACTCGCAAGCTTTAAAAAGCCTCACACGGATTAGGTAATTTATTGGTGATTCACCCGTTGCATCTTTAAAAACCTTCGATACATATACAGGGCTTAAATAAGTATTCTCGGAAATCTTGGCTAATGAAATTGGCTTCATGTAGTTTTCAGTTATAAAAGCCCTTATATTGTTTATCATGGCAGTTTTCTCGTATTGCTCAAGCATAAATACGTTTTTCTCATGCTTACAGTCTGGTACATAGCGTTCCTTTATAATATATACCAATAACTTCATTACGATGCATTTCAACATTAGTACACTGCCCTCATCATTTTTCTGTTGCTCAACAATAATCTCACCTATGCTATTAGAAAATTGAACACCGTAATGCTTAAATGAGAACAGTGGATTCTCACCCTTTGGTGTTAAATGATTCTCTGGCAAACCTTTTAAATGCAAATTTGAAATACCCACATGAAATTCTTCTATACGCTGACTTCCTGATAGTATTCTATGATGTGTCACATTTGGATTGCAAATAAAAAACATTCCTTCGCAAACATCATATATTTCTCCAGCTATTTCATACTTGCCTTCTCCGCTCATTATGTAAATTAGAGATAGAAAATCGTGAGAGTGGCTCTGCGCTTCATCTACTGAACTAAAGAATCTGCGCATAATAAATAATACTCTTGGGTTGAAATAATGGGGGTTAATAATCTCGGATTTCATTTACTCACCTTGTAATCTTATGCGTAGAAATTTTAAAACATTATGTGCTTAGAAATTATGTATTTCAATTATATCACACTTCTTATCCCTTTGGTTAAAAACTCATGTCATACTATTTTTCATCTTGTTGGTTGAAACAAGGTTATATGATTATTTGCTTTTTTCCTAAAACACATTCCTAAAAAAACTAATATACTCCATCAAACGGATAAGATCCTACATTTATCTTTCTGCTAAATCATATTATAATTCTGATTATAAAATAATAATATGAAATAATTGCTCAGATGTTGCGGTGGAAAAACTGCAACAAATTTTTTTGGGGGTATTTATACATGTCAAACATTAAATGGCTTTGGGGCTATTTAAAGAAATACAAGTGGCTATACGGAGCTGGACTTCTGCTGTTAGCCATTTTTTCGGTTTTAAGTCTTTACGTTCCACAAATTCTGGGGCGGCTTGTTGATGATGTAATTATGGCAGAAAATACTGATTTGCTAAAGCCTCTTTTGCTCTCATTAATAGCTGCAACACTATTTAGAACCTCACTTTCATATATGCACAGCTATCTTCAGGAAAAGGCCTCACAAAATGTGATTCATGACATAAGAACAAATACATATGAAAGACTTAATAAGCAAGATTTCCCTTTCTTTGATAAAAACAGGACTGGCGATATTATGGCACGAATGACTGGTGATATGGACGCTGTCAGACATTTATTAGCACATGTAATTCCACAGTTATTAAAGGGCATTGTAACACTAATATTTGCTATATGGATGATGCTGGAAATTAATGTTGTGTTCGCACTCTGTATTTTCGCACTATCTCCAGTAACTTGTCTAATCACTGGAAAGTTTGCAAAAGTAATTCTGCCTACATTACAAGAATCCAGACACCAATTCTCAAGGCTCAACACAGCTGTTCAGGAAAATGTAAGCGGACATAGAGTAGTAAAAGCCTTTGCGAATGAGGATTTTGAAATACATAAATTTGATAAAGAAAATGAAGCTTTCAAAGAAAAAAACTTAAACATTTCTAAGATGTGGGAAAAATACTTACCCCCTTTAGATTTTATGGTCAACCTAGTATTTTTTGTTATTTTGCTCGTAGGAGGATACTTTGTATCAAAAGCCAGTATTACAGTGGGCGAGCTAGTAATTTTCCAGGGCCTTGCACATAGATTTAACATGCCAATGCGAATGATAGGATGGCTTACAAGTGATTTTCAGCGTTTTAATGCAAGTAGCAGCAAGATTCAGGAACTAATGTATGCCGAGCCAAAAATTAAGAATGTCGGTATTAGGCTAAACGATTTAGATATAAAGGGTAAGGTTGAATTCAAAGATGTGAGTTTCGCATATAGACAAAATGTTGTTCTTGACAACCTAAACTTCGTAATAGAGCCCGGTCAAACCGCAGCGTTTATAGGAGCCACAGGTTCTGGAAAAAGCACTATTATGAATTTAATACTCAGGTTTTATGAGACCGATGAAGGTCTAATACTTATAGATCGAATAAATATAAAAAATATTGATTTAAAAACCCTAAGGGATAAAGTCTCCATTGCCATGCAAGATATTTTCCTTTTTACTGACACTATTAAAGGTAATATATCATATGGCGTTCCAGACGCCAGTTTTGATGATATTGTTAAGGTAGCTCAAATAGCTGAAGCCGATGAATTTATACAAGAGTTTCCGGAAGGTTATGATACCATCATTGGCGAGCGCGGGGTAGGCCTTTCAGGTGGACAGAGGCAGAGGATTGCTCTTGCCCGTACACTATTAAAGGATCCGGATATTCTTATACTGGATGACACAACTTCAAGTCTTGATATAGAAACTGAATTCAAGATTCAAAAAGCTCTTCAAAAGCTAAACCGAAAAAGAACTACTTTATTAATTACACACAGGATTTCATCGGTAATGAAAGCCGATCAAATATTTGTTATGGATAGAGGAAGGATTGTGGAAAGGGGTACACACAATGACCTTTTAAAGAAAAAAGGACTATACTACGATGTGTATATGAACCAAATGGGAGATTTCAATCAAAGTAGTGATACAAAGGAGGTCATTTAATGGCTCGAAATAAATATGATGTAGACGAATCCCTTGAAACAGAATTTAATATAGAACACTTAAAAAGGCTATGGACTTATGTAAGGCCTCATAAAAAAGATATTATCAAAACACTTTTGATGGTAATACTCACAAACATCGCAATATTGATGGGTCCATATCTATTAAGGTATGCAATAAATGTGCTTATCCCTGCGGGAGAAATACTTAAATTAGTTATAGTGGCTTTTGTATATCTCATTTCCATTGTAATAAGCATGATATGCCTGAAATACAGAATTAGAGTTATGGCAAGACTTGCACAAAATGTTATAGCCGACTTAAGACGGGATTTATTTATCCATTTGCAAAAGCTATCCTTTACCTATTATGATAGTAGACCACATGGCAAAATAATTATACGCGTGGTAAATTACGTTAATTCACTAAATGACTTGCTACAAAACGGTATAATCAACATGATAACCGAGCTGTTCAGCCTGCTTTTAATTGTCTGCTTTATGGTATCAATCAACATAAGACTAACTCTTGTAAGTCTTGCAGGTGTTCCATTGCTAATAATTGTTATATATATCATAAAAAACATACAAAGAACTCGTTGGCAAAAGGTTAGCCAGAAACAATCAAATATGAATGCTTATCTTCATGAATCGCTTACTGGTATAAAGGTAACGCAGTCTTTTGTCAGAGAAGAAGTAAATGAAAGAATCTACGAGAGAACCAGTGATGATGTCCGCACTTCTCATATTTTAGCTGTAAGATCTAATATATTGTTATGGCCAATAACCGAAAATATATCTGTGCTTACAATATCATTGATGTATATAGCCGGTGTTTCATGGATTACTAATGCCAGTTTAGCTGCTGGAGATTTTGTTGCATTCACAGCATATATAACCAGTTTTTGGGCTCCTATTAATAATCTTGGCAATTTTTACAATCAAATAATTGTAGCAGCCGCATACTTGGAGCGTATTTTTGAGACTCTTGATGAACCAGTTACAATAAAGAATGCCATAGATAGCTATGAGCTTCCTCCCATCAAAGGTGAAGTGGAATTTGACAATGTATTATTTGGTTATGAGAAGGATGTTACCGTTATAAATAATATGAGTTTTAAAGTAGACCCTGGAGAAACAATTGCTCTTGTAGGCGCTACAGGCTCAGGCAAGACTACAATAATTAATCTACTCACCCGTTTTTATGATATACAGGGAGGTAGAATCCTTATTGATGGGCATGATCTTGCACAAGTAACTCTTGATTCACTAAGAAATCAAATAGGTGTAATGATGCAGGACACATTCATCTTCTCTGGAACTGTCATGGATAATATAAGATATGGCAAACCCGATGCGACGGATGAAGAAATTATTCAAGCTGCAAAAGAAGTTATGGCCCATGATTTTATTATAGAAATGGAAAATGGATATCAAACAGAGGTGAATGAAAGAGGTTCAAGGCTATCAGTGGGACAACGTCAGCTTATTTCCTTTGCCAGAACTCTTTTAGCTGATCCACAGGTACTAATCTTAGATGAGGCTACTTCATCAATTGATACAAATACAGAAAAAGCCCTTCAAATTGCATTAGAAAGACTTCTTAAGGGGCGTACTTCCATAATAATTGCCCACAGGCTTTCAACCATCAAGAATGCTGACCGTATCTTTTACATATCCCATGGTAGGATAACTGAAGCTGGCAACCATGATGAGTTGATGGCGCTAAAAGGAGATTATTACTCTCTATTTATGGGTCAATATAAAATGTTTAATGATGACAAGGAGGCAGGATAAGAGCAAAGTACAAAGAGCAAAGTACAAGGCTTTTCAGCTTAGAATTCATCCACAAATTACTTACAGTAATAAGCTGTAAAAACTAAACCCTATTCTTCATCCTTAGTTAATCAACCTCGGAGGTTGGAGGCATATACAACCTTACATGAATAGTTACTATACCAGTAACGACAACAGCTTCGCTGTTTGACATTATAAATATATAGCCCTACATGTATAGTTATTAGACCAGTAACGACTATAGCTTCGCTGCTGGACATTTTAAATATATAGTCCTACATGTATGGTTTTAGACCATATGGATCCCCTTATTGCTTCAGATCAAAAAATTATACACGATGGTTTGCAGGCATATAAGGTATATGTTATATTGTAATTGCAAAATGGGAAACATGCATCCAAAAGGGCAAGGGGATTTATATGGCAAGTAATGAGCAAAAAAACAAAGATAGAATTTGGTATAGGTTAGATAATGCCGCAATATTATACCCTTCGATTCAATCCGACAGGATCACAACTATGTTTCGTTTATCTGCAACGTTAACAGAACCTGTTGAGCCGTCAATTTTACAATCAGCATTAATTAAAATTATTGAGCGCTTTCCCTATTATAGGGTGAAATTGAACAAAGGATTATTCTGGTACTATCTTGAGCATAATCCCAAGACGCCGCGCATACAAAAGGATGTCCAATATCCTTGCGGGCGCCTTTCACCAATTTTAAACCGCAACTTTCTTTTCAGGGTCTGTTACTATAACTGTCGTATAGCTGTGGAATTTTGCCATGCATTGACCGACGGAACTGGAGCAGTTACTTTCCTTAAAGCACTGGTGTATCAGTATTTGAAAGATGCAGGTAAAAAACTTTCAGATTCAACTGGAATACTAACCATAGATGAAAAACCCGACAAAGAAGAATTTGAGGACTCTTACAACAGGTTTTACAAACCTTCGCTACCACTACCTGAAACAGGTGAGCCCGCTTTTCATTTAAAATCTAAGCTTTTAAAAAAGGGGCTTTATTATGTAATCACAGGTATTGTACCTCTGGATGAAGTATTGTCCAAATCAAGAGAACTAAATGTTTCGCTTACTGTACTTCTTACTGCAATATATATGGATGCTATGCAGACCATCCAAAATGAACGTGTAAAGAAAATTAAACGCAAAAGACCAATTTCCATTTCTGTGCCTGTTAATATGAGGAATATATATCCTTCGAAAACCATGCGCAATTTTTCTTTATTTGTAATTCCCAAGATAGACCCGCGTCTCGGTGAATATTCATTTGACGAAATACTAAGAATTGTTCATTATAGTATGATGACTGAAATAAATGAAAAATCCATTAGCAGGCAGCTAAGTCGAAATGTAGGTGGGCAGAAGAACCCGTTTGTGCGGATTGTGCCCCTCTTCATAAAGAGAATGTTTTTCCCAGTTCTATATAAGAGATTAGGAGAAAACCTCTTTTCGGGTACAATTTCAAATCTTGGACGTGTTGAGATGCCTGAAGAAGTAGCAAAATTTGTTGAACGCATTGAGTTCGTCCCGGGACCAGGTCCTGTTAATAAAACGGGGTGTTCGGTGACGAGTTTTAAAGATAAGCTGTATATAACATTTGGCAGAGTGATTGAAGACGCTGAACTTGAAAGAATTTTCTTTACAAAACTTATAAAAATGGGTATACATGTTAATATAGAAAGCAATGTATAATTTTTAAATAATATAATTAATGGGAGATGTTTTAATGGCATATTGTGTAAAGTGCGGTGTTGAACTTGACAAACAGTTAACCTCCTGTCCGCTGTGTACAACACCCGTTTACCTACCTGAGGAATTAGATGAAGATACACACAGTACCTATCCTGAAAGAAAACAAAGGAAACGGACCAAACAAGTAAATCTTGTACCAAGTAAGACATTTGTGTATTTAATGACATTTATTATAGTAATACCGCTCATTGTGTGTCTTATGATTGATGTACGCAGAAATCACACAATCAGTTGGTCTTTTTATCCTGTGTCATCCCTAATACTTTTTTGGATACTAATTGCATACCCTGCTCTTATAAAACGCTATAGTTTACTTAAAGTACTGACGATTGATATTTACTCTGTAGTCTTTTTTCTAATATCTTTAAATCTTTATTCCGGGGGGTTTTTATCCTGGTCCATTTATCCGGTAGCTTCTCTTTTATTAATTTGGGTTTATTTTTTACTTGGTTTTCTATTCAGAAAGAACCGACCTATTTTTATGCTTATTGTAGCTTACATTAGCACTGGATTATACTTGTATTTACTTGAGCAAGCAACAGCAAAGAGTTGGTTCTTCCATCTGGCACTGCCAATATTAACACTTATTTTTGTCGTTAGCTTAATTACTATTATTCTTTCCTACTTTAAATTCTTTAGTGGTCCTTCTTTTATTGGACTTTTATTCTGTAATATAAGCGTTTTTTGTATAGGCACAGAGTTTATTATAAATAGATTTGTTTTTGATAATGGATTTTCATTGTTTTGGTCATTGATAGTGGCAGGTGTTTGCCTTCCTATTGGTATTTTCCTGTTCTTTGTCCAAAAAAATGATGAATTTCGAATATACCTACAGAAAAAGTTCCATATATAGATTGACTTAGAAAACTTAAACTTGGAGGTCCTTGTGAAAATTTTGTTAGTATCTGATAAAGAAAACGATCATATTTGGGATCATTTTGACCCACAACGCTTCAAAGATGTTGATTTAATTATCTCGTGTGGTGATATGCAACCAAGATATCTATCATTTCTGGTTACAATGGTGAATGTACCGTTATTTTATGTGCACGGTAATCACGATACAATCTATACCAACCATCCTCCCGAGGGATGTGATTCGATTGAGGACCAAATTGTAACCTATAAAGGATATAGATTTTTAGGCTTGGGTGGCTCAATGAAATACAGCGGTCGTCCCCATCAATATACCGAGAAAGAAATGGAAAAAAGAATACGTAAATTAAGGAGCCAACTAAGGAAAAATGACGGATTCGATATTCTAGTAACTCATGCCCCAGCATTTTCAATAGGAGATGGAACAGGTCTTTGTCATACAGGTTTTAAAAGCTTTCTTACACTTATGGACGACTATAATCCAAAGTTCATGTTCCATGGACACATGCACCTAAATTATGCACGTGTAAATAGAATAAACCAATACAAAAATACAACAATAATTAATGGCTACGAGTACTATATTGTTGATGTTTAGCAACAATACCTATGGCATGTCTTTACCAATTCCTTGCTTAGAGTACTATATTGTTGGTGTTTAGCCCATTTAGCTTTATAGAAAGTCTATCGCTGAATTAGCTACGAGTACAGTATTACCTTGTTTATGTTTAGCTCATTTTCCCAGTGGACAAATCAGAAAACTGACCATGATTATGATTATCTGGAATCACGCCTTCAATAAAATCTAAGAGGTAGTCCATACTGAAAATCTCTTCTCTTGTTGCAAATTTATTGTTAGGGATACGTAGTGTCTTTTTCTGATCATATAAGGGACCTAGAAATACATTAAACTTACCTTCAATAATTGTATCTTTTAATAAATCAATCAGTTTTTGTGTTTCGAGAGGTATAAGCTTCTTTGAATAGAAAAAATCTAAAATTCCCGAATCCATCCCCCACCAATAGTTCCAAATCTTACCCTTGCTCGTTCCTTCAGCGGAACGTATGCCACCTTCCATAATACCGCGTACTATCTTCTCGTAAAATATTCCCCAGTTCCATACGGGCACACAAAGGTAGCTTCCGGGTGTGTATGTGTCGGTTTTTTCGTCATAGTCTATTGTGTATACACCGTATTCTTTTGAAAATTTTCGATTTGCAAGAGTGTTGTGATGAGACAAAATATCCGCACCCTTTCTCGCTAGCCTTATACCAGCACTATGTGTGCTTTCTTCATTATCCCAATCACATGTCCAATCAATTGAAACTTCGGCGTTAGGATTCACCATCTTTACTCCTATACCAAATGCATTGGCACCACTTATCACTTCAGCTGTTGGGCATGTTGCTATATATCCAACTCTCCCCGACTTTGTAAGAGCACCTGCAATCACTCCAGACAAAAAGCGAGGCTCATGAATTCTTCCAAAATAGGTTCTTACATGTTTAAATGAATACATGTTTGAACAATTCAGAAATACTATATCGGGGTGATTCAAGGCCAACTTCAAAGTGGCATTGATCATTTCAGGACTTGTAGAAAAGATAACTTCACAACCCTGCTCAACAAGAGAGGATAGCCTCTCGTATGCATCTATTGACTCTGGCACCTGTTCAATTTTTACAGTCTCAACATTATCCTTAAGGGCGGTCTCAAGATGCATTCTTCCTAATTCATGTGCATATGACCAGCTCGATGTCTTTATATCCTTTGCAAGGGCAAATCCAACCTTTATTTTATCATCATGGCGCATAATTGTTGTCAAACGGTTAAATAAACTTCTTTCATCTTTGAGAACTGGCTTAGTTTCTATTAATATATTTGATTTTGGTTTGTAATAATCAAGCTCAAGAATAAACCTTTGCAAAGAAGGTTTTAAGTCATCTTCGAAAAGTTGTTCAGGTACCCCATTTACCCTAAGATAATCTAAAAACGCATCACCTGTAGTAATGGGTAATCTTTGTCCACCAAGTTCATGGTAAACTTTCCGAAAAACTCTGTACACAGCACTTCGGAAAAACTTAAACCTATCATTGCCCTTTAACATAATATCTGGAGGCTCATAATTACGGATAAGCTTCCACATAGCTTCGAAACTGCGTTCATCCGAGAACCATATTTCATTTAATCCTGTCTTTTTATAGAACTTTAAGAATGCATAATATAAGCGTATATCTTTATTTTCCTCATCATATTTGGGGATCATCCGGGTTACATGGGCATTATAACTGTCTACATCCAAATATTTAAGTACACTGATACGCTTATTTCCCTCGACTACATAAAACCAGTTTAAGTATTCATAAGCTTTTATTGGGTCTCTGAGCCCTTCATTAATCTGGGCTTCGTAAACAGCTATCCATTTACTTGCGAACTCACTTTCTTCGTCAATAAGAGGTAAATAATTCCGGGAAAAAGATGTGCTTCGCATATGCGTATAAGTTCCCTTTACCTTCTTTACAGGCAGCTCAATTATTCCCAAGTCAACCTCAGTAGCTATTTCTATATTTTTGAGTACACCATCCAAAAATGGTAAATAGCCATTCCGACCTTGTGAAATATAACTTGAATACTCTCGCAGCGCTCTTCTTCTTGCTGACTTATATATCTCTGAACTTGGCTTCATACAGTCACCTCAACAAAGGAACACAGGGGGACGGTTCTTGAACACAGATAACACAGAGGTAACACAGAGGGACGGTTCTTTTGTGTTCTTTGCACCGGTATCCACCTTATGCCCTTAATATGAACACAGGGGGACGGTTCTTTTGTGCACTTCTCCCAACACAGAGGGACGGTTCTTTTGTGTTCTGCACACCACTAACCACCTTACCCCCTTAAGATCCAATCAATGGCATTAAACACAACCAAATGTACTGGATAAAACATAGAGAAAAAGCACTTCACCATAACCATATGTTCTCTATCGTTATTATATAATGGTATTGAATCTTGCACAAGGGCGACTGCACAAGACAACATAAGGGGACAACACAGGGGGACGGTTCTTTTGTGCACTTTTCCCAACACAGAGGAACACAGAGGGACGGTTCTTTTGTGTTCTGCACACCACTAACCACCTTATCCCCTTAAGATCCAATCAATGGCATAAAGTATAATCAAATGCGCTGGATAAAATATGTAGAAAAAATATTTCGCCTTTCGCCCTCTTTCATTATTATATAAAGCTATTATGGGCAGAGCACCAAGTGAGTAAATTTGAATTGAATGGGTAAATATCGCAGTTCCTGTACTGATAAATGAAGTGCTCATTTCATACAAACCATAAAATCCGTGTAAAAGGATTCCACCTAGTATCATATTGTGGATATTTCCCTTTGTAAGGTAAAAAAGAAAAATGTAAAACACCCCATATGCTCCATAATCAGCATTTATGACCTCAGCCATCGCTGCAATTACCAGTGTAGACAGGAAAGCCAGCCATACACTTTTTGTTTTCAACATATCAAATAAAACGATTGCACATAAGCCAAGAAATAGAGTTGAAAATATGTTAAGCGAATAACTGACTCCAAAACCCGGCGTATCGGTAACTATAGAATAAATTCTTGAAAACCAATCAGGTATCTGGAATGCTATTGCGCATATGCCTAATCTAATCAAATACTTCTTAATCGAGCGGGTATGGAAAAAACCTTCTGATATAAAAAATGCGAAAATAGGAAAAGCAAGGCGCCCCACTACTCTAAAAATCATAACTGTTGGAAACAATATCGCGCCCACATGATCAACAAACATCAAAGAAATTGCGATAATTTTTAGTTCAAAGCCATTTAGTCCTTTTTTCATATAAACCTCAACTCGTTACTTGAATGTAGTTATTATAACCATTTTACAGTACTAAAAAAAACTATAGTCGTCGCGCAACCTTACAGACATAGCCCTTAATACCACATAACTTTATTTATACACATATAATTATACTTTACCGAATGGCGTTTCAATTGAAGCAAATATTAGAATTCATTACTCGAACACTCCTTCAACTGGTCACGGCCGTTCNACCTGATTCAGATCAATTAGACATACTTGTGTGGTTCCATTATCAAATGGGCGATTAAATAAAATCATGTCTCCTTTGCGGTTAAAGGATGGATGTAGATGATCTGCCCCAGTTCCAGGAGTATCCGTACTTGCTAATACAAGAGGGTTACCCGTTTCACCATTAAAAAGGTAGACCAGATTAGGACTCTCAACACCAAGATAGCCTATACGATCTGCACAAAACCATTTGGAATCGTGGGATACACCTGGGTGAAGAAGCTGATCTTCTTTTGCCACTACGCGGAAGCTGTGACCGTCCTTCGTCCCCATCATCATAAAACAGGGCAGTTTCATAAAAACAATATTTTCTCCATCAGCAGTCCAAACCTCATGAGTAATCCATTCATTTTCCATTTCCACATAATACGGGCGTGCCACGGAAGCTTTTCTGTCAAATAGCCACATCCGCTGTAAAGCATCTCCGCCGGTTTCATGAACAAAGAAAATGAAATTGTCATCGGTAGGACAAACCTGAGTATGACCAAGATTGTAATCGCTTTGGTAGACAACTTCGCTTTTCCCTGTTTTCTGGTCCATGATTACCAACGCATAAATGCAATTTCTTTGTTTATAGCCACAGACAATCAAACCACTGCGACTAATGGTCAGATGACCTGTAATGTTACCACCTTCGGGTAGAGCGCCTATTTCTGTTATTTGATCTGTATCACATTCATATCTACATACGATATTTCCTTTTGTCATTACACCATAATTTTCAAATCTGTCCATGGCAAAGCCTCTGTAATCGCTTCCCGCCACCATCTTCATTTCGCCGGTTTCAACCTCAACCTTATAAAGTTCACCTTTCCCCTGATATACTTCATTTTTTTCTGGTATTTGCCTATTGCAGAAAAAAAATCGATCATCTACCGTGAAATTCTCAGTGGTAAANTAAAGCTTGGTATTCCTCTCGGGTCCCTGNGTATATTGTCGTATCTCATATCCTGTGACAGCATCCCTGTAAGTTATGTATTTCTTCATAAAATCCCCCCAGTTTTCAGCTTTCTCTTATTTAAAAAGGAGCTGAGCTTGTTCACTTCATATTAATATTACATCAAATGTGTATAATAATCTATCCCCCCAAATCTATGGATGTGATAAAGANACAACTTGTTTTTCAATTATTCCTATTTCCCAACTTTTGTTTAGTAACAAGTTCCTATGCTATAATTAATCTATCATATTTTTCTAAATATATTGTAATAATACAGGGAGAATAACACAAAAGAACCGTCCCTCTGTGTTCTTAATGATACAGGGAAAATAGCACAAAAGAACCGTCCCCCTGTGTCCCCTGTGTTGGAGGGAAAGTAGTTTGAATGAAAGGTGTTGCAAAAATTGCATAAGAGGAATTCCGGTAGGTATTAGAAACGAAATTTTATGCCGTGAAAAGGGCATAGTCCTACCAAATTTTTGTTGTTCAAGTTATATGTCCTTTGAGATAGAATCTTTGCAAAGACATCTTGGATACCGTTGCTCCGATTGTGTGTATTTTTCTTTTTCATCAAATACAAATATCGAATACTTTGGTGTTTGTAGTTTGTTCTCTGTTCGCTACTGTGATGGTAGCACGAGAAAAACCTGCTCTAAATTTCAAAAGAGAGATAAATGCTCTGCATAAATACTTAATAATTCATTGATCTGTTTTCTTTCAAACGAGCCACATGGCAACATGCCTCTCAGAATCAACAAAGCGACGGGATTAACCGCCGCTTTTAAGTTTAGATATAAATATTCTATTTTACATTTCGTAAAACTATATCCATCGAATCAGGACATATTCAAACTATTTATAATATTTCAAGCTTTATTTCTTCCTCTTCACCTTCTATTTGAGGTGTACCTACTTCAACATCTAAATCACGATAAATGTTCATTCCAGTTCCTGCAGGAATTAGCTTACCTAATATTACATTTTCCTTGAGCCCTAACAATGGATCTATTCTTCCCTTTATTGCAGCCTCTGTCAAAACTCTTGTGGTTTCTTGGAAAGATGCAGCTGAAAGGAATGAATCTGTAGCCAATGATGCTTTTGTTATACCCAGTAGTGTTCTGCTGCCCTCTGCCGGACGAAGCCCAGCTTCTATTGCCCTCTCATTTGCATCATTGAAAGTAAACATATCCACAAGGCTACCAGGCAGAAGTTCTGTATCACCAGCTTCTTCAACCTTAACTCTCTTCATCATCTGTCTGACAATAACTTCTACGTGCTTGTCGTTAATGTCAACACCCTGCAGCCTGTAAACCTTCTGCACTTCATGCAATAAGTAGGACTGTACTGCATAAATACCCTTAATCTTCAGGATATCATGAGGATTAACAGAACCTTCTGTCAATTCATCTCCTGCTTCTACTACTTCTCCGTCAGAGACCTTCAGTCTTGATCCGTACGGAATGAGGTAGGTATGTGCTTCACCCGACTCGTTAGAAACCACTACTTCACGTTTCTTTTTAGTCTCCTTCATTGTTACAGTACCAGCAATATCTGAAATAATAGCCAGTCCTTTTGGCTTTCTTGCTTCAAACAGCTCTTCAACACGAGGAAGACCCTGAGTAATATCGTCCCCTGCAACACCACCAGTATGGAATGTACGCATGGTCAACTGGGTTCCAGGCTCACCTATTGATTGAGCTGCAATAATTCCTACAGCTTCACCGACATTACATTCTCCACCAGTTGCAAGACTTATTCCATAACATTTTGAACAAACTCCGCTTCTTGAATCACATGTTAATACTGAGCGTATCTTAACTTTTTTCAAGCCTGCAGCTACAATCTTATTAGCTAAATTAGAATCAAGTAACTGATTATGTTTTGCAATAACTTCGCCTGTTTGTGGGTTAATGATATCTTCAGCTGCATATCTACCTGTAAGACGTTCTTCAAGTCCTTCTATCTTTTCGCCACTTGTAGTAATGTCAGAAACAACAATTCCATCGTCCGTTCCACAATCATCTTCACGAACGATAACATCCTGGCTCACGTCAACAAGACGACGAGTCAGATACCCTGAGTCCGCAGTTCTAAGAGCGGTATCCGCCAAACCTTTACGCGCTCCGTGAGTAGATATAAAGTACTCCAAAACATTAAGTCCTTCACGGAAGTTCGAACGGATTGGCATTTCTATGGTTTCACCAGAAGTATTAGACATAAGTCCGCGCATTCCAGCAAGCTGTCTTATCTGATTAATATTACCACGCGCTCCTGATTTGGACATCATATATACAGGATTAAACTTATCCATACTTTCAATTAATGCATTTTTTACATCCTCAGTTGTTTTGCTCCACGCTGTGATAACTGCATTTTTCCTCTCGTCGTTAGTAATTAGACCTCGACGATATTGCTTTGTTATCATTTCAACCTTTTTGTCTGTTTCATCAAGATATTTCTGCTTAACTTCTGGAATAATCATATCCGAAATACCTATAGTAACAGCACCCTTTGTTGAATATTTAAATCCAAGTGTTTTTATTTTATCCAATACAACAGCAGCTACATTAGCTCCGTTGACATTTATACAACGCTCTATTATTTCACCTAATTCTTTCTTACTAACAAGGAAATTAACTTCAAGGTCTAACGCTGTATCAGGATCATTTCTATCAACAAAACCAAGATTCTGAGGTATTGCTTCATTAAAAATTAATTTACCTGCAGTTGTTTCAATTATTTTAGATTTTTCAACACCATCAATGACTTGTTTCATTCTAACCTTGATCTTTGCATGTAAGGATATATAACCATTATCATATGCCATAATAGCTTCATCGGAGTTGGAGAAAACTCTACCCTCTCCTAAATCATTATCCTTATCAACAGTCAAGTAGTAGCAACCAAGAACCATATCCTGCGTTGGTACTGTAACGGGTTTACCATCCTGAGGTTTCAAAAGGTTATTTGCAGATAACATTAAGAACCTTGCTTCAGATTGTGCTGCTGCAGAAAGTGGCACGTGTACTGCCATCTGATCACCATCAAAGTCAGCATTATAAGCTGTACATACCAATGGATGCAATTTAAGCGCACGTCCTTCAACAAGAACTGGCTCAAATGCTTGTATGCCAAGACGGTGAAGCGTTGGTGCTCTATTTAAGAGTACGGGATGACCTTTTATAACCTCTTCTAAAACGTCCCATACTTCAGGTCTAACACGTTCAACCATTCTTTTTGCGCTCTTTATATTATGTGCCAGTCCTCCTTCAACCAGCTTTTTCATTACAAACGGCTTAAACAACTCTAACGCCATTTCTTTTGGTAAACCGCATTGCCATATTTTCAATTCAGGACCAACAACTATAACTGAACGTCCAGAATAGTCAACACGCTTTCCTAAAAGGTTTTGACGGAATCGTCCCTGCTTACCTTTGAGCATATCCGAAAGTGATTTTAAAGGTCTATTACCAGGTCCTGTCACAGGTCTACCACGGCGCCCGTTATCTATAAGAGCATCAACAGATTCCTGAAGCATTCTTTTCTCATTTCGAACTATAATTTCAGGAGCACCTAAATCAAGTAATCTTTTAAGTCTGTTGTTTCTATTAATTACTCTACGATATAAATCATTTAAGTCAGATGTTGCAAAACGCCCACCATCCAACTGCACCATGGGTCGCAATTCAGGAGGTATTACCGGTATAACATCCAGTATCATCCATTCTGGCTTATTACCCGATGAGCGAAACGCCTCTACTACTTCAAGCCTTTTTATTGCTCTGATCTTCTTTTGGCCCGTGCTTTCTTCTAATTCGGCTCTAAGCTCTTTTGCAAGGGCATCTATATCAATGTCAACAAGCAATTCATGAACTGCCTCGGCTCCCATACCAGCTCTAAAGTTACTTCCGAACTTTTCTACACTATCCCTATATTCCCTCTCATTTAGAACTTGTTTCTTTGATAAGGGCGTTTGTCCCGGATCAATAACAACATAAGAGGCAAAATACAATATTTTTTCCAAAGTCCTCGGTGACATATCAAGTAATAATCCCATCCGGCTTGGAATACCTTTAAAATACCAAATATGAGATACAGGCACTGCTAACTCAATATGACCCATCCTCTCACGGCGCACTTTTGACCGTGTAACTTCAACACCGCATCGATCACATACAATACCTTTATAACGTATACGCTTATATTTACCGCAGTGGCACTCCCAATCCTTCGTAGGACCAAAAATTCTTTCACAGAACAAACCATCCCTTTCAGGCTTAAGTGTTCTGTAGTTTATTGTTTCGGGCTTTTTCACTTCGCCGTGTGACCATTCACGTATCTTTTCGGGAGAAGCTAAACCAATTCGTATTGCTTCAAATTCTTTTAATTCTTGCACGCTACGTCACCCTCCTTATATGTCATCATCGTCATCTAGCAAATCATCATCAGTCGCAAATAGCCTATCAACCGCATCTACATCCAATTCTTGAGCATTTTCTAGACTATCTATATTATCTTCAACGATAAATTCATCATCCAAAAATTCAACATTGTCTTCATAATCAGCTTCTTGAGGGCCATCGTCCTCATTACCTTCAATATTTACGTCCAGTTCTTCTATATCATCATCGTCGTCAGATTCCTCAATTGCCAACTCATTCTGTTCTTCGGTATAGACTTTAACATCCAACGAAAGGCTCTGTAATTCCTTAATCAAAACCTTAAATGATTCTGGAATACCAGGTTCTGGAATGTTTTCACCTTTTACAATTGCTTCATAAGTCTTTACACGTCCAACTACGTCGTCGGATTTAACCGTCAAAATCTCCTGCAATGTATGTGCTGCACCATAAGCCTCCAATGCCCAAACTTCCATTTCTCCGAAGCGCTGGCCACCAAATTGAGCTTTACCACCCAGCGGCTGTTGAGTAACAAGAGAATAAGGGCCTGTTGAACGCGCATGGATCTTATCGTCAACAAGGTGGGCTAGTTTCAGATAATACATATATCCAACGGTTACCCGGTTGTCAAAAGGCTCACCTGTACGACCATCATATAGTATTGTCTTGCCGTCTTCAGGCAGACCTGCTTTCTTCAACGTTTCAATAACCTCTATCTCGCTCGCACCATCAAATACAGGAGTGGCTATCTCCCAGCCCAAAGCTTTTGCAGCATAGCCTAAGTGCACCTCTAATACCTGTCCGATGTTCATACGTGAAGGAACACCAAGGGGGTTAAGAACAACCTGTAAAGGAGTTCCATCAGGTAAATAAGGCATATCTTCAACGGGAAGTATACGTGAAATAACACCCTTATTTCCATGTCTACCTGCCATTTTGTCCCCTGCTGATATTTTTCTTTTCTGTGCAACATATACACGAACAAGCTGGTTTACTCCTGGAGGCAACTCGTCCCCATTCTCACGGGAGAACACTTTAACATCAACAACAATACCCGATTCACCGTGGGGAATCCTCAAGGATGTATCACGAACCTCTCTTGCTTTTTCACCAAATATTGCGCGAAGTAGTCTTTCTTCAGCAGTAAGTTCGGTTTCACCCTTTGGAGTTACTTTTCCTACCAATACGTCTCCTGCACGTACTTCTGCACCAATTCTAATAATTCCACGCTCGTCAAGATCCTTTAGAGAATCTTCACTAACATTGGGAATATCCCTGGTTATTTCTTCAGGTCCTAATTTAGTATCACGGGAATCAGATTCGTACTCCTCTATATGAATTGAGGTATAAACATCATCACGAACCAACTCTTCACTTATCAGTACAGCATCCTCATAGTTGTATCCTTCCCATGTCATGAAGCCCACTAATACATTTTTACCAAGAGCAATCTCACCCTGGGAAGTGGAAGGACCGTCAACAATTATGTCTCCTTCATTAACTATCTCCCCTCTTTTAACAAGAGGTCTTTGATTAATGCAGGTTCCTTGGTTCGACCTTTTATATTTTAATAATTTATATACATCTTTTTCGCCATTATCAACACGGATTACAATTTCATTTGCAGTTACTTTTTCAACAACACCACTACGCTCGGCTACTACTACAACACCTGAATCTTTTGCTGCTTTGTACTCGATACCCGTTGCAACAATTGGAGCTTCTGTACGTACAAGTGGTACTGCCTGACGTTGCATGTTTGATCCCATCAATGCACGGTTTGCGTCATCGTTTTCTAAAAATGGAATCATTGCTGTAGCCACAGAAACAAGTTGTTTAGGAGATACATCCATATAATCAGCATTTTCTGGATTAACTTCTATTATTTCATCGCGGAAGCGGCATCCTATTCGTTTACTGATGAAACGTCCTTCCTCGTCAAGAGGCTCATTTGCTTCAGCAATAATATAACCGTCCTCTTCGTCAGCCGTCATGTAATATACTTCATCGGTTACCTTACCTGCACTCTTATCCACTTTTCTATATGGTGCTTCGATGAACCCATATTCGTTAATATGGGCATATGTGCTAAGAGATCCAATAAGACCTATGTTCGGTCCTTCTGGTGTTTCTATTGGGCACATTCTACCATAGTGAGAGTGGTGGACGTCACGAACTTCAAACCCTGCACGTTCACGGGATAATCCACCAGGCCCGAGAGCACTTGAACGACGCTTATGAGTTAATTCAGCTAATGGATTTGTTTGATCCATAAACTGTGAAAGCTGTGAACTACCAAAAAATTCTTTAATAGCAGCTGTTACTGGGCGTATATTAATAAGTTGCTGTGGTGTAACAATGTCAATATCTTGAATTGTCATTCTTTCACGAACAACTCTTTCCATTCTGGAAAGCCCAATACGAAACTGGTTTTGAAGAAGCTCACCTACAGAACGCAATCTTCTGTTCCCCAGGTGGTCTATATCATCAAGTGTGCCAATTCCATCATCAAGACCAAATATATAGTTAACTGACGATACAATATCCTCTATAGTTATTGTTTTAGGTATTAGTAGATCCCTATTGCTGTCAATCGCGCTCTTAATGTCTTCATCATCGCTGTACTCATTAAGTATTTGCTGAAGGACATCATACCTAACTTTTTCTGTGATACCCACAGAAGAAGCTTCAAAATCAATGTATGGTTGAATATCAACAGTATTATTTCCGATAACCCTAACTGTTTTCCCATTAACATCTAAATTAACAACATTAACACCTGAATTTTGGATTTGTAATGCAATATCGTGAGATATTGTGTTGCCTTTTTCAACAAGTATCTCTCCTGTCTGGCCATCAACCAAATCCTCAGCTGCAACATGCCCACGTATTCTCGTTGCAAGAGCAAGCTTTTTGTTAAACTTATAGCGGCCAACCTTCGATAAATCATATCTTCTGGGCTCGAAAAACAAGTTAGTTATAAGATTACTTGCACTTTCGACTGTCGGTGGTTCACCCGGACGAAGACGCTTATATACTTCAAGCAGGCCTTCTTCTTCACTTTTTGTATTATCCTTCTGGATTGTTGCCAATAGCATTTCATTTTCACCAAAATGCTGCATGAGCTGTGCATCTGTACCATAGCCCAATGACCTAAGTAAAACTGTTATTGGCAGTTTCCTTGTACGATCAATCCTAACATAGGCTATATTATTTGAATCTGTTTCATATTCAAGCCAAGTACCCCTATTTGGAATAACTGTATTTGAATATAGTTTCTTACCAGTTTTATCTCGATCAACAGAATAGTAAATACCAGGAGAGCGAACTAATTGGCTAACAATAACACGCTCGGCTCCATTAATTACGAAGGTTCCTGTTTTTGTCATAAGTGGGAAATCACCCATGAATATTTCCTGTTCTTTTACTTCACCGGTCTCCTTATTTATAAGGCGAACTTTAACCTTTAGTGGTGCAGAGTAAGTAGTGTCACGTTCCTTGCATTCCTCAACAGAATATTTAATGTTATCCATATCCAAAGAGTACCCAATGAACTCCATGACAAGATTCCCCGTATAATCATTTATAGGAGAAACATCTTTCAAAACTTCTTTTAAACCTTCTTCTAAAAACCATTCGTAAGAATTTTTCTGAATTTCAATCAGATTTGGCATTTCAAGAACTTCATTAATTCTAGAATAGCTCATTCGGGTTGTTCTACCCAATTGCACAGGATGTACCATCCAATATCACCTCATAGCTTTTTGTATACTTGTTCTTAGATAATTTCTGTATAAATCAGCAAGTATCTGAAGAAAATAACGTAAATAAGCAATCGCTTTATATATGTACTTTTTATTATTGATAATAATAGACTCAAACCCTTAAACAGCAAAAAAAGATTAGGAAAATCGCGCACTACCAAATTCATGAACCTAATCCAAATCATGCAGTTATAAAATTACAACATAGTAGATCAAACGCTATCATTCTCCCAATCTGTCATTTTAAATGCAAAATTTTCCTTAATATATTGTGCCCTATAAAATAATATGCTATAATAAAATTCGTTCATTTCCCAATGTAGCCACTTACAGCATAATATTATGATGCAGTTTGTTATTATATCATATCTATTTTTTACTGTCAACGTTTATCCGGAAACTTTTATTTGCTGTATTGGCAGAAAAAAAGGGGGCTAGAAAATCTCTATGGAACAGATTAAAAAAGTTATCCTTGTTACTGGAGCTTCATCAGGTCTAGGTCTTGCCGTTTCTAACCATCTTAGGAGTTTAGGACATATAGTATATGCTGCAGCAAGATCATTTAGTGAGCCCGACCCAAATTGTCTTAAAAATGTGTACCTCGACGTCACAGATGAAAACTCCATAAACCATGTAGTTCAAAACATTATTAGCACTGAAGGAAAAATCGACGTGCTTATTAATTGTGCTGCGATGCTTGTTTTGGGAGCTGTTGAAGACATTTCCATCCAAGAATTTGAACAGATTATGAACATAAATCTAATCGGAACTGTCAGGATGTGCAAGGCTGTACTGCCTTACATGAGAAATAGAAAATCCGGCCTTATAATTAATTTCAGTTCCATTATGGGTTTACTGGCTATCCCGTTCCAATGCGCATATAGTGCTTCAAAATTTGCCATTGAAGGGTTTTCAGAGGCCTTAAGCCTGGAGACCAAAGATTTTGGTATAAATGTTGTCATTGTTGAGCCCACAGATCATAAATCTGGTTCCCAAAAATATAGACCCCATGCAAAAGCTGCAACTTCCGAAGACTCACCTTACAGAGATCTATTTAAGATAGTAACCGAAAAAATAGAGTATGATGAGTCCCATGGAGACGAACCAGAAAACTTGGCCAAGTTAATAGGAAAAATAGTGGAAAGTAAGAAACCAAGGCTTAGATATAAAGCCGGACAATTTGAACAAAAATTATCTGTTTATGTAAAGAGAATATTACCCGGTAGGTTATTTGAAAAAGTTATTTATTCCTACTATGGCGGCAATAAAAAACGCACATAATATATTTGATAATAAACTCTAAGCAAGAGTGTATTAGCAAATAATGTGACTAAAAGTTTTTAATAAATCAAACAGAATGGAATCATATGAACATAAATGAGTTAATTACAAATCAGCATAAAAAAAAATATATACGGCTTTATAAAAGAGCATTTAAACGGTTGGGTAATACAACACCTCTAAATATTGACTGTGGAGAATTATGCAATGAAAAATGCTGTTCGGGCTCGGACGACGATGGAATGTTACTTTTCCCCGGAGAAGAATTNTTATATATTGATAAAAGTTGGTGCTACATTAAGGATTCGAACATTAAACTGTCGGATGGCTATTGTATAAAGCTTTTAGTATGCGATGGCACTTGCCCTAGACAAGAACGTCCTCTGTCATGTAGAATTTTCCCCTTAGTCCCCTACATTAATGAACACGGAAGAGTAGAATTTAGAATTGACCCAAGAAGCTTAAATCTTTGCCCTATCGCTTTAGAACCTGACAAGTACTCAGTAGAAATAGAATTTGTCGATAGACTCTACAAGACATTTCCACCAGTTTTAAAAGATAAAAGAGTGGTAGAATTCATAGAAATATTATCTTACCAATATGATGAAATGATAGACATAGTTGAAATGTTTTCTGACTAAGGCTTCTGCGGTCATCATTCATAGTCCATCTATAGAGGGTAGTATCATATGAATACATTGAAAAATACATTTGTGATGCCAACTTTGGTATGTTATTATAATTATGAAATAGTAGGAAGTTGCAGGATTTTGATATGACCGAGAAAAATACTTTATTACTAATCATATTACTATCGTTGATAATTACGTTTACCGTCCAATATATTCAAACACGAGATGCTATCCCGGTTTATTCAACCCATACCATGGTTTCAATTAATGAAATTATGACCTCTAACAAGTCAACTTTATTCGATTTCCAAGGTGACTCCCCTGACTGGATTGAAATGATAAATGAAAGTGATACAGTCATAAATCTTGAAGGCTACGGACTCTCGGATGATCCTAACGAACCGGTAAAATGGATTTTTCCTCATTGTGAAATACAACCCGGAGAGTTCCTTGTTGTGTTTGCATCGGGCAAAGATATAGTTAATAGTGATCAGATACATACAAATTTCAGGTTAAGCTCGAAGGGCGAAAGTCTTGTTTTTACCGATCCACACGGAAATATAATTGAGGAGATTGTTATTCCAGAAATAGGAACTGACCTCTCATATGGTCGAAGTTTTGACTCTCCCAATACATGGGTTCAATTTCAGCTGCCCACACCAGGATTTCAAAATTCCGATGATGGAGTTGCCGCTTTTGGTGCAAGCAAAATAATGGAAAGTCCTAACTTGTACATAAGTGAGGTCATGGCTGAAAATATCTCCTTTATACAGGATGAGTTTGCCGATTACCCTGACTGGATTGAGATATATAATTGTAGTGAGGAAAACATATTATTATCAGATTATTTTTTGTCAGACGATGAAGCTGATCCATTACAGTGGCGATTCCCCGATATAATATTAAAACCAGGGGAATATCAAATTGTATTCTGTTCAGGTAAAAACATCAGCAATCCAATCAATAATTTACATACTAATTTTAAAATTAATAGAGAAAAAGATACAATTCTTTTAACAAATTACTTAGGGAAGGTTGCTGACTGTGCCTGTATTTGTAGTCTTTCCAGTGACTGTTCCTATGCAAGGCAGACGTCTGGTGCATGGGTAGAATCAAAGCACCCCACCCCCGGCTTTCCAAATACAACAGAAGGCTATGAATTGTTTGTTGGAATGCAAAAAAATGACAGTCCTTTTGTGATCTACGAGGTTATGACCAGAAATGAGACCACATTAGCCGATGAAAATGGAGATTATCATGACTGGATTGAAATAAAAAATACAAGTGAAAGCGTACAAAACCTTGAAGGATATATGCTTTCAGATGATGGTAATTGTTTCAATAAGTGGACTTTTCCCCCATATACAGTTCAACCAGGTGAAACAGCAATAGTATTTCTTTCAAAAGATTACACTGGTTTTACAGGTGAAAAATTCTTGTATACCGATTTTGGTCTTAGTGCGAAAGGTGATGCACTATTTTTTTCTACCCCTGAAGGAAATATAATACAAAGATTGTATATTCCGGAACTGTCCGAGGGTGTATCCTATGGCTATTTGGACAATGCTATCGAGTCTTTTTACTTTTCAAATCCAACACCTAACTTACCCAATGACAAGGAAAACGCCTATGTAGCATACTGTGATAGCCCTGTTTTTTCAGATTCAGGAGGATTTTATCCTTCGGGCCTTTCATTGTGTTTAAATTCTAATGATGATAAAACTATAGTTTACTATACCACAGACGGCTCTATTCCAGGACCTGATTCTTTGAAGTATTCTCAACCAATACAAATCAATTCAACAACTGTAATAAACGCCCGTGCATATAAAGAAGGTTGTCTGCCAAGTAAGGTTATTACAAATACATATTTTGTCGAGCCCAACAATGACATTGTAACAATATCAGTCACAACTAATCCTGAAAACCTTTGGGATGAAGATACCGGAATATACGTTATGGGCAAGCATGCCGAAGAAGAGTACCCATACAAGGGTGCGAATTTCTGGCAGGAGTGGGAAAAGCCCGCCCATATTGAATTTTATGAGGTAGATGGAAGCTTGGCGTTTAGCATTGATGCCGGACTTTCAATCCATGGTGAATATACCCGCGCAGCAGAACAAAAATCCTTTGCTATAGAAGCAAGAAAAAAGTATGGAAATGAATATATAAATTATCCTGTCTTTCCTGAAAAAAACTTGAGCAAATATCAATCCATTGTTCTTAGAAACTCTGGCCAGGACAATGGCAACACAAAAATACGTGATATACTCATAAGTCAATTAATGAAAGATACCAAAATCGATTACCAGGCTTATCGCCCTGCAGTCATGTACTTAAATGGTGAGTACTGGGGGCTGTATACTCTTAGAGAATCAACTGACAAACATTTTCTTGCATTTAACAATTGTTTAACAAACCCCGACAATCTGGATATAATAGAAGGTAATAATCGTGTACATCAAGGCGATTACTCACACTTTGAATCGGTTCTTGAATATATAAAAAGCCATGATTTAAGTATTGATGAAAACTACGAGTATTTAAAAACATTAATAGATGTGGACAATTTCATCGATTACCAAATTGCTGTTATATATGCAGCGAACACTGATAACGGAAATATTAAATTCTGGAGGGAGAGATCAGTAAGTTCGAAATGGCGATGGATTTTGTTTGATTTTGATATGGCATTCAGGAGAGTTGACCATGACACCGTAAGTCATGTTTTTAACCCTATTGGTACGGGTGCCGGCAACTGGTTCTCCACAACAGTACAAATGGGGCTTTTGCAGAATGATAATTTTCGAAACCAATTTTTAACTCGATTTGCTTACCATATGAACAATACATTTGAAACACAACGAGTGCTCTCAATGATTGATGAATTAGCAGAAGGTATTGAACCAGAAATCAAGAGAAACTATAATAGATGGACAGGCTCATATAGTTTGTGGAAATCATGCGTTCAAAAACTTAAAGATTTTATTACAGCAAGACCGCATTATGTTAACATGTATATAAAACAATACTTTAACTTAACAGATGAAGAAATGAGAAGCTATGGTTTTAACCTAGTCTGAGGTGTTTGATTTGACAACAATAAAAAAATACAGACATGAATATAAGTTCTTAATAAATCGCAGCGAGTATTTGAGACTTAGAAATAGGTTCATACAATTTATGAACAAGGATCCTCATGGAGATTCTAATAGCCGATACCATGTAAGAAGCTTGTATTTTGATGATATACATAATAGTGGCTATTATGAGAAGCTAAATGGGGTAGGTAAAAGAAAAAAATATAGAATACGTATTTACAACCATAGTAACTCGGTAATAAAGCTCGAAAGAAAAGGTAAGGAAGGACAATACACACAAAAGGAGTCCGAACTCATTTCGGAAGATTTATGCAATAATCTACTTACCGGGAACATCGACTCATTGATGAACTATAACAGCGCTCTTTTATCAGATGTATATATTCAAATGAAAACTCTTTTACTAAAACCCAGTGTTCTGGTTGATTATGTAAGAGAAACATACATATACCCTATTGAAAATGTGCGCATAACCTTTGATATGGAACTTCGCTCGGGGCTTTACGCTTATGATTTATGGGATGCAAATGCTCCTTTACTAAATGTCATGGACCCAAAATTCATGATTATGGAAGTGAAATTTAATAGATTCCTTCCTACTGTTTTTTCAAATATACTCACAGAACTTAACAGTGAAAGGATGTCTATTTCAAAATATTTATTATGTAGAAAATTTACAGAAAGATCTTTTTGAGGTGAAAGAAGATGAATAATAATACTATAAACTTTAGTGACATAATCAAGAAAAAATTTATTGAGGAAATGGGGAATTTATCACTTAATCCAAATAGAATAATAATTGTAATGTTGCTATCTTTGGCAGTAGGCCTGCTAATTTATTTTGTATATAAAATAACCTTTCAGGGGGTTGTATATAACCGAACCTTCAATTTTTCTTTGGTTTGTATAACAATGATTACTGCCTTTATTATAATGCCAATAACCTCGAACTTAACATTATCTCTTGGTATGGTTGGCGCACTAAGTATTGTACGATTTCGAACCGCCATTAAAGAACCAATGGACTTAGCATATTTATTCTGGGCAATTGCTGTTGGAATTACTACAGGTGCGGGCTTCTACTCGCTTTCAATAACAGCCTCATTGATGATCGCTGTGGTTATTATCGCGTTTAGTTATATCCGTGGAAGTAATGCAAGCTTTTACCTCTTAGTTATAAATTATAACAGTGAAAGTCAGAGTTCTGTTACAGAAGTGGTTAATGATATAGCTCACAAGAAATTAAAAACAAAAACAATTACTGATGGTATTACTGAGGCAACATATGAAATAAGGTTAAAAGATGAAAACACTTGGTTTGTTTCCGAGCTATCTAGTATTGATGGAGTAAAAAGTGCAACGCTTGTCAGTTATGATGGGGAATTCTAATTTCCCCATCTTCATAAATATGGATGGATTTCAAATTGTATATCGCATAATCAGTTAATCCGAATGCAGGGATATTTTATAACCTATCCTTGCATTCGGATTTCTGTCATTAAATCTCATTTTAATGGGGCATTTTTCTATGCTCGATCTATCATTCATGATTTAACTTGATCTCTCCCATGGGATCAAAAGAATAATTAATTATGTACTCTTTTTGCTCATCTTCGTAAAAAACTACTATTTCTCCATCTTGATAGCCTTTAATTTTAAATGAATAGAATCCATAATCATCCACTTCAAAAACTCCTACATTTTCAAATATGTTAATTGTTTCAACAGTCTCTACATTTAGTAAAATAGGTGCTTGACTGAAAAAATCCTGATACAGAATATATTTATCATTTAGCCAATAATAATCACCTGTAGCAGGTAAACTAATATATACATCTGGGTGACTATAATCCATTGCCCTGATTATAAAATAATAGCTTTGACTGTAGTTCCATCTATATAAACTACTGTATTTTCCGTTAGGTGACACAACACCTTCCTGTTCAAATGCTTCATTTGTCCTTCTATACCCATTTAACGCCGATAACATTCTATCGATTATGCAGTCGTTATTTTGATAAACTATNCCATATTTATTTATATCTTCTTGTGTTCTATATAAATCACCTTCAAAGTTGTTGTAAATGGTTATGGAGTTATNGACAAATTGCTCAATATAAATACCGTTCATGGATTGCGCATACCAGCCTCCCCCATGAATATGACCATCATAGTCGAAGAACTCGGATATTTCACTATTTTCAATTAGCAATTCAGGTATACTGCCAAATTCCCGTTGGTTTAAGTTAACTACCAGTTTTTCAAGAATATCTTTAGTGTAAGTCTTAGGAACTGGAGAAAGAATAGCTTGTTCGATCTTTTCAACTCCTAAAAATCCAAGATAATAGTTCTTTGTTTTAAAAACTACCGTACCACCTGTAATATAGCTTGGTTCACCAAGAATTTGCGATACTTTTGATATCTCATCCCCTATTGCAATATCCTCTATTATGCATCCGTCAAAACGCTGGCTCACAATAAGAAAAATATCATCATATATTAATCCGTTACGATAATCGTCATGAGTATACAAAGTTGAATTTTCAAGAAGAGATAATATTCTAGGGTTCATTTCAAAACTATCAAAATTTAGATAGGGTATTGTAGAAAGTCCGGCTTCTTCGCGAGTTATTCTAACAATATCCTGGTTTTGCTCCACACTATCATTAGAAATACTATTATGTTCAGGTACTGGATTTTTCCCACTAATTTCTTCNTGTATTGTTTCGTTGCCCTCTTTACTAATAAATTCTTCTTCAGGAGCTATACTTTCACTATCTGTATGATCATTTTCTGGAGCCATGCTTTCACTATCTGTATGATTATTTTTCGATTCTGAAATCTTACCGCTATTGTGCAGCGCTGTTGAATTGTTGTCAACTCTAAAGTCGCCTCTTGTTTGCTCTTTGTTACAAGCTGTGAACGTAACAATGATCATTGCCGTTAAAATAAGTGTTATGCTTTTTTTAAAATTTTTCATTTACTAAGCCTCTTCTTTGCAACTATCGTTTTAATCTATATAGAACAATTCTTATTTTAACAAAGCAAGATTAAATAGTAAATGCAATAACTGTAATAGCATACATTTAGCGGCTATATTTCGGGTTGTAAATTTTTCCTTCTGTACGTCTTTATAACATGCAATCTCCTTATGTGCATTTTCTGAGATTGAAAAAATCGTATAAGTTCCGCAAAATAAATAATAACCTCATAAATGAGGTTATTATATCAATTTGCATTAACAACCCGATACGTCGGGTGCTTCAACTCCCTGGGATAATAGAGTACGCTGTAGTAATTTGATATCGATGTCAGCTGGTGAAAGACCTTTATTGACTGAAATGGATGCAGCAGTTCCTGTGGCCTGACCCATAGCAAAGCATATTGGCATCATACGGAAACTACTA
>JGI24708J26588_10000433_pt1 | contig 34052 bp, 37 predicted proteins | sample BioPla1DNA2_FD_26588 | JGI IMG/M metagenome (IMG submission 26588) | reverse complement strand
ATCGAGGCTTTGAAAGCCCAGGCAGTGGCCGCACGGACCTACGCCTTAAGGCGAATTTTGCAGGACGAACGAATTCCCGAACATCCTGAGGCCCATTTGTCTTCTGACTTCCAATCCGGCCAGGCATGGATTTCCTGGAATACATTCCTCGAGCGCAACGGAGGCTCTCGAGGTCTGATCCTCCAGAGAAAGATTAAAAAGGCAGTAAAGGAAACCGAGGGTATAGTCGCTTTTTATGACAACGAGCCAATTTTGGCGGTGTACCATTCCACAAGCGGCGGACGTACCGAAAACTCCGAACATTATTGGAGCCAGGCTCTGCCCTACTTGCGGTCGGTTGAGGACCCCTTCAGCGTAAACTCGCCCCATTACTACTCCACTGCCACCATTCAGCTGAGCAATCTAGCTCAACTGCTGGAAGTGTCCAATGTGAAGAACTTCAAGGTAGTGGAGCGCTATCCCTCAGGGAGGGTAAAGACGGTGGAAGTCGACGAGAAATGGTTTAGCGGGCGGGAAATCAGGCAGCGCCTGTCTCTGCGCTCCACCTGGTTTACTGCAGAGATTATCGGCAATGAGATGGTCTTTTCTGTTTGGGGCTATGGGCACGGAGTGGGAATGAGCCAGTACGGGGCTCAGGAAATGGCGCTGAAAGGGTATGATTATGCGGAAATCCTCCAATACTACTACCGGGGAATAGATTTGAAAGAGGCTTACTGACCCGGATTGGAGGGGAAAGGTGAACCACGATCTAAAGCGCCGCAAGTTCGACCTTGAAAACCAGCTGCCGCGGCCGTGGGATTTTGCCCATGCACATTACAGGCATCTTGATGGCTGGGAGATTAACAAAAACAGGATCTGGCGAGATAAATATCTGTTGGAAGTGGGGAAAGAGCTTGGCAGTACCACGCTGCCCCACTGGGAACGATAAGGCAGAGAGTCCATGGGGACTCTCTTTTTTGAGAAGGGAATTGGCAGGCTAGGGTGAATATCTTACATAGCGACAGTAAGGTGGAATCAATTTCTATGAATCTAATTCTGGCATCTCAGTCACCTCGGCGCAAGGCGCTGCTCGAACAGTTCGGCCTCGCCTTTTCAGTGCAGGTACTGCCCCACACGGAAAGAGATCAGGGTGACCCCGACAGTGTTGCCTGTTCCAATGCTTACGGCAAGGCTGTGCCGGTCAGTTTGGCAAACCGGGACTGCCTGGTGCTTGGCGCCGATACCATTGTGACCCTTGACGGTCACATTTTAGGTAAACCGGAAAGTGCTGATGAAGCCTGTGACATGCTGCGCTTTTTGAGCGGCCGCGAACATAAGGTAACCACCTGGGTTGTGCTCTGTGTGAACGGACAGGTAGAGCGCAGTTTCAGCGAAACAACTAAAGTGAAGTTTCGTGAGCTGGATGATGATGAGATCCAAGCCTACATAGCCACCGGCGAACCCTACGATAAGGCCGGCGGATACGGCATTCAGGGGTATGGCGGACTACTTGTGGAAAGCATAAAAGGTTGTTATTATAATGTAGTAGGGTTGCCCATGCCGAGTCTGGCCCAGCATTTGAGATCCTTCGGCATAGAGGTGTTTCCCTCAAGATAGGCTTCCTTTGCCCGCCCAGGGATGGGAAAGGAGCAGAATTTGACAACAGCAATTAGAATGAAAGACGTACCTAAAGAAGAACGTCCTAGAGAACGATTGATCCGTCACGGAGCTGAGCGCCTGGCCAACAGGGAGCTTCTGGCTATTCTGCTGCGAACCGGAAATCGAAATGAATCTGCCCTCATGTTGGCTGATAGGCTGTTATCCCGGTTTGGCTCACTGCCGGAACTGGCCCAGACAAGCTATGAAGAGCTGCTTTCCGTCAAAGGCATCGGACCTGCCAAAGCCGCGGATATTCTTGCCGCCTTTGAACTGGCCAAGCGTCTGGGCGAGTCCCGCATGGAATTCGAAGGCATCATCAGCAATCCTCAAGATGCCGCCCAGCTGGTCCTGGGCGAGCTGAGCCATGCAGACAAGGAACACTTCATGATCATCATGCTGAACACCAAGCACCGTGTAATTGCCAAAAAGGTTGTCTCAATCGGGCATTTGCACGCCTCACTGGTACACCCCCGGGAGATGTTTAAAGAAGCAATAAAAAGGAGCAGTGCCGCGGTTATTCTAGTGCACAACCATCCCAGCGGCGATCTGACTCCCAGCAGGGATGACATTACAACAACCGAGCGGCTGCGTGATGTAGGAGAAATGCTAGGCATTGAAGTGCTGGATCACATTATTGTCGGGAATAACAATTATCTGAGCTTTCGCGAACAAGGACTGCTATAGAAAAAGGAAGGGGAAACTTTATGTTCAGGCGTTTTGGTAAAAATATAGGGATTGATCTTGGCACTGCCAATACACTCGTCTTGGTAGAAGGACGCGGGATCGTCATTAACGAACCCTCAGTGGTGGCTATTGACAGAGATACGAATGAGATTTTTGCAGTAGGTAACAAGGCCAAGGAGATGGTGGGCCGAACCCCTGGAAACATTGTAGCAATTCGTCCCCTCAAGGACGGGGTTATTGCTGATTTTGAAGTCACCGAACGCCTGCTCCGGGATTTCCTAAACAAAGCGACCCGCCGCTCCCGGCTGAGAAGGCCCCGTGTGATTATTTCCGTGCCTTCTGGAGTCACTGAAGTGGAGAAGCGCGCGGTCATTGACGCTGCCCTCTCTGCGGGGGCTAAGGATGCCCGGGTTATTGAAGAGCCGATGGCAGCAGCAATCGGGGCCGGGCTGCCTGTCCAGGAACCAACCGGCACTATGATTGTGGACATCGGGGGAGGGACCACTGAAGTCGCGGTAATTTCCCTTGGAGGCATTGTGTCGCAGCGCTCCATTCGTGTAGCCGGAGATGAAATGGATGATTCCATCATTCACTATATCCGCAGAGCCTACAATCTCCTCATTGGTGAAAGGACAGCTGAGACAATCAAGTCGGAAATCGGCTATGCCCATATCGACGGCAAGGAAGAGCTGAACATGGAGATCAGGGGCAGAGATCTGGTCAGCGGCCTGCCCAAGACGGTAACCGTCTCTTCCACCGAGATTCATCAGGCATTGGTTGAACCGATTCAGGCGATAGTTGATGCCGTCAAAGTGACCCTGGAGCACACCCCGCCGGAGTTGGCCGCGGATATTATGGACCGGGGAATCATGATGGCCGGCGGGGGATCATTGCTGAACGGCCTGGATGAACTTCTGATGAGGGAAACCGGAATGCCGGTGCACATAGCTGAGCGCCCGCTGACGGCTGTTGTAGAAGGAACCGGGGAGGCCCTCCGCCATTTTGACCTGCTGCAGCGAATTATGCTGGGACCAAGACGCTACTAGATACAGTCGAGCCAAGGATGGGGTGGTGAAGAATAGTGCTGGATCGCCTGCTGCGCTGGAAAATTCCATTGATCATTGTCTTAGTTCTCATATTGGTAGGTACCATCCATAACACATCCGTACCACGTCCCGACATTAGCAGGCTGGAAGGCTTGTGGCGCGATGTTCTGTCGCCCTTTCAATGGCTCTTTAGCAGGATTGCCGGATTTTTCCAGAACCAGTTTGCCGAGATCAACCGCTGGCGTGGATTGAAGGCCCGCAATGATGAGCTGGAAGCCCGGGTAGCACAGCTTGAGGAAGAAGTGCTCAGGCTGCGCAACTATCGCCGGGAGAATGAGTGGCTCCGAGAAGCCCTGGACTTTCGCGAGGAAGGAAATCATGACCTCCTCGTAGCAGAAGTGATAGGTCGTTCGCCAAGCAATTGGGAGAGCACCATCATTGTCAACAAGGGACAGGCACACGGCGTTACCAGCGGGATGGCAGTAGTGACCCAGGCCGGTGTTGTGGGCACAATAATAAACAGCTCGCGGCATACCAGTACAGTGCTGCTTATAGTAGACGCCCAGAGTGCCACCGGCGGCCTTGTCCAGTCCACAGGAGATTTGGTGCTGGTTGAGGGCGGGCAGATGGACCAAAGGACTCTGCTGGCCAAACCCTTGAGCAGAGACACCGTTGTGGAGGTGGGGGATGTCATCGTCACCTCCGGTCTGAGCAGGATCTATCCGAAAAACCTGCCCATTGGCGAAGTGGTTGCGGTGGAGCCGCGCCAGTATGATCTATCTTTTGCCGCCATTGTCGAGCCCTTTGTTGACTTCACCCGGCTGGAGTATGTCCTGATTGTCATGCCCCAGGAGGAGAGTTGACATGAAGTATGCGGGCTACGGATTAATCATCATCCTGGCATTGGCACTGCAGACAACCCTGCCCAAACTGGCCTTTGTTGGAGCGCAGCCGGAATTTGTGCTTCTGTTGACCCTGATCTTCGCCATGTTTGAAGAACTGAGAGGAGCCAAGGGCTTTGCCTTCGCCGGAGGCTTGCTCCAGGACTTGCTGGTGGGCAGGTTTATCGGTTTATATGCCGGAACATATCTGCTGATGGCTGTCCTGATGTCCTTTGTGACGCAGCGGCTGTATAAAGAAAACTTTTTAGTTCGTTTCTTTGCGATCTTTCTGGGAACAGTCCTTGGACAAGTCCTGTACTTGTTTGGCGCTGCTTCTTTTGGCTTTTCTGGAGCCTGGTCCTGGCCCACTTGGTCGGCGGTACTCGGCACAGGTCTGGTTAACGGATTGGTGGGGATGTTCCTGTACCGTCCTCTGGCTGCCGTTAACAGGCGCCTGATTTACTTACATGAGTTGTTGAAAAGAACGGGGTGACGTAATGGAGGAGAAGGGTACGGAAAAACGTCTTTTCGTTCTTTTTGCTATTGTGTTGCTGTGTACAGTGGTATTAGTCGGCAGGCTGTGGTATTTGCAGCTGGCCAGGGGCGATCACTATGCCCGGCTGGCTGACGGCAACCGCATGCGCCAGTTGCGTCTGATTCCCCCCCGGGGTGAAATCCATGATCGCAAGGGGGAGGTATTGGTGCGCAGCAAGCCTGCCTTTACGGTATCTGTTGTCCCTGGAGGCCTGGGGCAGAGTAACGAAACCAGTCTCGAACTGCTTTGTGAGCTGCTGGACCTGACCAGGGAAGAGCTGGAAGAGGCCCTGGAAAAGGGCAGGGGGTTTCCCTATGAGCCGGTCCGCATTAAACAGGATGTGGATCCCGAAACGGTGATTGCCATCGAAGAAAACCGCATTAACCTGCAAGGGATCTTTATTGAAGAGGAGCCGGTGCGGGAGTATCTCTACGGGGAGCTCGCCTCCCACGTTGTGGGCTACATGGGGATTATTAACGCCTCCGAACTGCAGCGTTACGGCCCTACATACCGCGGCAGCGACTTGGTAGGAAAGAGCGGCATTGAACACACCTATGAAGAACTGCTGCGGGGCGAAATCGGTGCGTTGACTGTAGAGGTGAACGCCCTCAACAGACCCATTCGAACCGTTAATGTGGTAGAACCTGTTCCGGGACACAATATCGTTCTGACCATTGATTCTGAACTGCAGGCGGTGGCAGAGGCTGCTTTTTATGAACATATTCTCACGCTGGAGGACAGTCCGGGGACCCAGACAGGAGCTATTTTAGCGCTGAATCCTCAGACCGGTGAGATTCTGGTTATGGCCAGCATGCCGGGCTTTAACCCTGAAAACCTAATCGACCAGTCACTGCGCAACTCATATTACACCGAACTGAGCAGGGATCAAAAGCGGCCGTTTTTCAACCGTGTCACCCAGGCACTCTTCGGTCCCGGGTCCACGTTCAAGCCCATTACTGCCCTGGCCATCTTAGAGGAAGGGGTTATGGCGGCCAATGAACGGTTCAATGCCACCGGCACCAGCCAATACGGGGTGAAAGACTGGGTTATCAACAGCGGACTGGCCCCCTTTGGCATGATCGACATGCATGGCGCCCTGGGTATGTCCAGTAATCACTACTTTGCAGATAACGGAGCGAAGGTCGGTATTGACCGTCTCTCTGAGTGGATGAGAGCCCTTGGCTTTGGAGCGCCTACCGGCCTCAACCTCTATCCAGGTGAAGCCAGCGGTTTGGTGCCCAGCCGAGAGTGGAAGAAGCAGAACTTTGCCGATCGTGCGGTTTCAGAGCAGAACTGGTACCCCTCTGACACTGAGCAGATTTCCATCGGACAGGGATTTCACCAGATGACGCTGATCCAGTTGGCTCAGGCCTATGCCGCCATTGCCAACCAAGGCATTATCTATACCCCGCAGATTGTTAAAGAGATTGTGGCCCCCGACGGCACGGTGGTTTTTCGGGTTCAGCCGGAAGTTGCTTATAAGGTCGAGGCATCCCAGACCACTTGGGACGCCTTGCGGGAAGTAATGGCAGCCCCGATTGTGCATCCTAGGGGCACCGCCAGGAGAGTGATGGAAGGCTTTCCATACTCCATGGCAGGGAAAACAGGGACCTGGGAAGTGCCGGGCAAGATATCCAACGGCCTTTATGTAGGCTATGCCCCTCTGGAGGATCCCGAAATATTGGTTGCAGTGGTAGTGGAGCAAGGGGGCGGAGGTTCTTCTGCTGCCGCTCCGATTGCCAGAAAGATTCTTGACGCCTACTTTGGACTCACAGCTCCTTCAGAATAAAGATGATGCAGGAGTCTCAAAGGTTTTGCAGAAGTAAAAGATGGTTAGGTAAGGAGTTGGCGGTGCATGAACACAGAATTGTGCAGGATTAAAGGTACCCGCGAGGGACTTGTGATAACCATCAGTGAGGCAGATCAGTTCTCAGAAGTACTGAGTTCTTTAGATAGACAGCTGCAGGCATCCCAGAGTTTTTTCAGGGGAAGTTCAGCCAAAATCTATCTGGAGAAGGGGACAGTTACAGACAGTCAGATGGATGACATAGAGAGGCTGATTGGAGAGTACGGGATGCGGCTTAACCGCGAACCCCTGACCCGTCCCATGCCGCGGCCTCAGGCAGAACCTGCCGAGCAGGAAAGTCCAGAGGTTAGGGAAGACAATACCCTCTTGGTTCGGCGTACAATCCGTTCGGGGCAGCGCCTGCATTACGATGGCAACGTGGTTGTCATGGGCGATGTGAACGCCGGCGCCGAGGTGATATGCACAGGAGATATCCTGGTACTTGGTGCATTAAGGGGTGTAGCTCATGCTGGAGCTGAGGGGAAAATTGATGCTACAGTATTTGCCTTCCGCCTCGAACCAACCCAACTGCGCATAGCCCACGTCATTTCCAGGGCACCCGATGAAAAACTTCCCCAACCTTCAGGTCCGGAAATCGCCAGGGTTGTGGAAAACAGTATACAGCTTTCAGTTTACAACCACTAACGGTTGAGGGAGGAGCTAGTTTTGGGAAAAGTCATTGTTATCACAAGCGGTAAAGGCGGAGTTGGCAAAACCACTACTACAGCCAATCTAGGGGCTGGTTTGGCCGCTTCGGGACAAAAGGTTTGTTTGGTAGACACCGATATTGGGCTAAGGAATCTCGATGTTGTCCTGGGTTTGGAAAACCGCATCGTCTATGATCTGCTGGATGTAGTGGAGGGAAAATGCAGACTGCGTCAAGCGTTGATCAAGGACAAGAACTTTGGCGAGAATCTCGTACTGCTTCCCGCTGCCCAAACCCGTGAGAAGGATGCGGTCAATCCCGAGCAGATGAGCGAGCTTATGGAGCGGCTGAGGAGGGACTACGATTTTGTACTCCTGGACAGTCCAGCCGGCATTGAGCACGGGTTCAAAAACGCCATCGCCGGCGCCGATCAAGCTATCGTTGTGACCACTCCTGAGATATCGGCTGTACGTGATGCAGACCGCATTATCGGTCTGTTGGAAGCTGCTGAGCTCTACGATCCGCAGCTGATCATCAACCGCGTCCGGCCCGACATGGTACGCAAAGGCGATATGATGGACATCAACGACATTGACGACATTCTCGCGATTTCCATCCTGGGTGTCGTTCCCGATGATCAGGACATCATTGTCTCCACCAACCGGGGTGAAACAGTGGTTACAGACAAGAAGTCCCGTCCCGGCCAAGCCTTTCGCAATATCGTGCGTCGCCTGCTAGGGGAAGAAGTTCCGTTTATGGATCTGCAGCAGCGGAAGGTGATGCACTGGTTCAAGAGAATCCTCAGCGGCGAGGCCCAGTAAAGGAGGGATAGGCATGTTCGAGTTTATTACGAGACTGTTTGGCGGCTCAGAAGGAAGCAAGAACAAGGCTAAAGAGCGACTTCGTCTGGTTTTAGTTCATGATCGTGCCAGCCTCTCTCCCGGGCTCGTAGAGGCGCTGGAGGAAGAATTAATTGAAGTGATTTCCAAATACCTGGAGATCGATGAAGACGGTCTTGAGGTCAGTTTTGATGAAGGCGACGATTCTGTCGCATTGATTGCCAATATCCCTGTGAAAAGCGTAAAACGCAATCTCTAGACTGCCAGGCGCAAGTAATCATGATTGGACTCCTTCGGTAATATACTGTAAATAGGCGAAGGAGGTGCGTCATGGTGGGAAAGACTCTGCTTCGAAATTCTCTCTTTGCTTTGACTGTTTTTTTGGTGATTGCAGTCTTAGTGCAGACGAATCTAGAATTTGCCCAACCAGTGACTGAATACGTTTCATTTGTCGTTTCTACCAATTTTTCTGTGCGGCCGATTCTGAACATGGCGGGATTCACTGAGAGGTGGGACGCCCTCGATTTTGGCTCTCTCCTCGAAGGATGGTCTGAAGCAACCTTTGGTTGGTAGCAATGAGGTTAGGCAGCTGTTTTGGGATTCCCATAAAAGTGAATCCCTTTTTCATTCTGCTGCTGGCGGCGGCCTTTGCCTATGGCAGGCTGTGGCAGGCTCTGATGCTTTTTGCCATTGTCATGTGGCACGAGGCCTTCCACATTCTGACAGCCAAGGCGTACCGCCTCCAGATTACCGATGTTGAGCTCTTGCCCTTCGGCGGCGTGACCAGGATGGATGCAATGCTGCAGCTGAATCCAGAGATCGAATGGGCGGTTGCGGCGGTGGGGCCCCTCAGTAACGGATTGCTCATCTTTTTCGCCTATGCTCTCCTGCCGTATTTCGAGTTTGAGCAAGCATGGTTTGAGTTTTTCGTCCAAGCCAACATCGGGATGGCACTCTTCAACCTAATTCCAGCCCTGCCCCTGGATGGCGGCAGGGTACTGCGGAGCTTCTTGGCAAAACGCCGCGGTTACAGAGAAGCGACACGGGCGGCATGTGTACTGGGGCAGGTCCTCAGTGTGCTTTTGGCAGCCTGGGGAGGATACATTATCTATTTGGGCACGCTCCAGGGCCTGCTGTATGTCTCTGCCGGGGCAATGCTGTTTCTGGCAGCCAGGCAGGAGCAAAAAAATGCCAGCTACGTCTTTATGCGCTATCTGACCGCTAAGAAGCAGGAGCTGCGCCTGAAGAGGGTCCTTGTGGCCAGAGAACTGGTGGCTACCTTAGAGACTTCACTGGGTGAGGTGTTCCAACAGTTTCAGCCGCCTTGCTACCATTTGGTTTGGGTGTTGGATCTGGAAGGCCGAGTGATCGGATTTGTTGGGGAAATTGAATTAATTGCCGCCCTTTTCGAACATGGTTTAGCACATAAACTGGGGGCAGTTCAGGTACACANGATATAATACTGTTGATGAAGGGAGTGGTCTAATGGACAAGCGTCTCTTGCCGCTTCTGCCGCTGGTTGCGAAACCAGCCCGTTACACCAATCAGGAAGTAAACGCTCAGCACAAGAACTGGGCTGAAATAGACGTGAAGATTGCTTTAGCTTTTCCGGATATCTATGATGTGGGCATGGCCCATCTAGGCTATAAAATTCTCTATGCAGTGATCAATGGCAGAAAGGATGCACTTGCAGAGCGGGTTTACGCGCCTTGGACTGACATGCAGGCGCTGATGGAGGAGCAGGAAATCCCCCTGACGGCCTTGGAGTCCGGTCAAGAGCTGACATCCTTTGACTTGGTCGGTTTCACTTTGCAGCATGAGCTAAGCTACACCAATATCCTGAAGATGCTTGACTTGGCGAGAATTCCCCGTCGGAGCCGTGAGCGGAGTGGAATGCAGCCGCTAATCATGGCCGGCGGTCCATCCGCTTTTAATGTAGAGCCCTTGGCTGATTTTCTGGATTTTGTCGTACTAGGCGAAGGTGAAGAGATTATCCATGAAATTATTGATCTAGTCAAGCAAGGCAAGGCGGAAGGCGCCTCCAGGGACGACCTCTTGGAGCAGCTTGCACAGGTTGAGGGTATCTATGTGCCCAAGTTCTACAAGCCAGTCTATGACCAGGACGGACGCTTTCTCAGCCTGGAGCCGCTGCGTCCGGACATTCCGCGGGAGATAACAAAACGGGTGATCAAAGATTTTAACAGCCTGCCCTATCCCGAAGAGTTTGTTGTCCCCTATGTGGAAGTAGTCCATGATCGGGTGATGGCCGAGATTATGCGCGGCTGCACCAGAGGCTGCAGGTTTTGCCAGGCAGGCATAATCTATCGTCCTGTCCGGGAGCGTGAACCCGAGGTTCTCAAAGAGCAGATCGCCCGCCTGGTGGAAAGCACGGGCTATGAAGTGATTTCGCTGTCCTCATTGTCCAGTGGGGACTATGGACGGATCGGCCCTTTGGTGAGGGAGCTGATTGAACAGTACCAGCCTTGCGGCATCTCCGTATCCCTGCCGTCACTGCGGCTGGATTCCTTTGGTGTGGAGCTTGCCCAGGACATTCAAAAAGCCCGCAAAACTGGCCTTACCTTTGCCCCTGAGGCAGGAACGCAAAGGCTGCGGGATGTGATCAACAAAAATGTTTCAGATCAAGATCTGATGGACGCGGTGCAGGGGGCTTTCTCCGCGGGCTGGTCCCGCATTAAGCTCTACTTTATGATCGGCCTGCCCACCGAAACTGAGGAAGATCTGCAAGGCATCGTGGATTTGGCCCATAAAGTACTGGCCTGGGGCAGGGAGTTTCGCACTTCGCACAGAAGGCCTGAGGTTTCAATCAGTGTGGCATCGTTCGTGCCCAAGCCCCACACCCCTTTCCAGTGGATGGCGCAGGATACCATGGAGACACTTCGCGCCAAGCAGAATTATCTGAAGGAACGTTTGCGCCACCCCGGCATCCATTTCAGTTATCCAAGGGTCGAAGAGAGTTTCCTGGAGGCGGTGTTCGCCAGGGGAGACCGGCGTCTCGCTGCGGTCATAGAACGGGCAGCTGACTTGGGATGCCAGTTTGACAGCTGGACGGATCGCTTCCGTTTTGACCTGTGGATGGAGGCTTTCAGCGACCTAGGCATCGATCCCAAGTTCTACGCCAATCGAGAAAGGGATCTGTTCGAACCCTTGCCCTGGTCACACCTGAGCCCAGGTATCGATGCAGACTTTTTGCGCCGGGAGTGGGAGCTGGCCCAAGAGGGAACCACCACGCCTGATTGCCGCTGGGATGTCTGCAGCCGCTGTGGAGTCTGTCCAGGGTTACGGACAGCCAACTCCCTGGTAAGGGGGGAGCGGAGTGAATAATGTGATTCGTTTTCAGTTCACCAAAGGTGAAGAGGTCAGATATCTCTCGCATCTTGATTTGCTGCGGACGATGGAAAGGGCGGGCCGCAGGGCAGGCCTGCCCATCGCGTTTTCCCAGGGCTTTACGGCCAGGCCCCTGATGAGCTTCAGTTTTCCTTTGCCTGTAGGCGTATTAAGCGAGGCTGAGTATGCTGATTTTACCTTTGCCGCTGAACTTGGACCGGAAGAATTCGTCCAGCGATACAATGAACACCTGCCGCCGGGCTTGCAGATAGTTTATGCGGCCAGGCTGCCGGAAAAGACGGAGTCGCTCCAGAGCTGGATCAATGCAGCTTCGTGGCGGGTCAGCCTTCCCGGCACCAGCCCGGAACAGGTGGAGGAGCGCTGGAGGCAGCTCCAGGCGGTGGATAGCTTTGTGGTAAACCGGGAAACTAAAAAAGGAAGCCGGGAAGTTGACATTCGCCCATTTGTCTACGACATCTTCCAAGTCGAAAGCTATCAGGGGGGGACAGTGTTTAGCTGCCGCTGCGGCCTGGGGACAGAGAGCAACCTTCGCATGGAAGAGTTGGGTGAACTGCTTGGTTTTTCCCATCTGGAGGCGACAGTCACCAGAACAGGCCAATTCAAAAAAGTTGGGAACAGCTACTTCCCACCTTTAGGGAATCGAGGATAAGCAATGAAAAGGAAAATTGTGATTTCTACTTTGCTTAACCAGGTGCAGGTGGGCATCGTAGAGGGCCGACGTTTAGCAGAGTATTACCTGGAGCGTGACTGCGATGAACGCCTCGGCGGCAATGTGTACAAAGGCCTGGTGGAAAACGTTTTGCCCGGCATGGGTGCCGCCTTCGTTGACATAGGCATGCCGAAAAATGCCTTTTTGTTCTTGGCAGATGCCGTCGGGGATGTGAAAAAAGGCGACACCGTCATGGTGCAGGTTTCCAAGGAGGCAGCAGGCACAAAGGGGCCGCGGGTTACAGCCAAGATTTCCCTTCCAGGACGCTACCTGGTTCTGATGCCTGCACAGGACCACACAGGTGTTTCCCGGAAGATCGGAGACAGCGAGGAAAGGCTCAGGCTTAAGGAAATTGCCGAGGAAATCCGCCCTCCCGGCTGCGGACTGATTGTACGCACTGTAGCTGAAGGAAGAACTAAGGCAGAGCTCCAGGACGATTTGTCGGACTTACTGCATGACTGGGACAAGATTATGGATAAATTCCGCAGCAAGTCATCAACCAGGCTCCTCTATCAGGACTACGACCTTGTCCATCGTATACTGCGGGACATGTATGTCACAGACGAAACCAGTGTAGTGGTGGACTGCCCTAAGATGCAGAGGCGTGTGCAAAAGGAGCTTGCCGACCTGGGAGTGGCGGAGGCCAAAGTGGATCTGTACGAGGGGAAAGTTGATCTTTTTACCTGCCTGGGCCTGGACAAAGAACTGGAAAGGGCGGGCCAAAACCGGGTTTGGCTTGACTGCGGGGGTTACCTGGTGTTTAACCAGACAGAAGCTCTTTTGAGCATTGATGTCAATACGGGCAAGTATGTCGGCAGCAAGAACCTGCAGGATACTGTGCTGAAGACCAACCTGCAGGCAGCTGCTGAAATCGCGCATCAGCTGCGTTTGCGCAATTATGGCGGCATTGTGATCATAGATTTTATTGATATGACTGATCCAAACAATCGGGAAGCTGTGCTGGAACAGCTCGCTGACAGCCTGCGGGCGGATAAGACCCGGACCAACCTCCTGGGATTTACTCGGCTGGGTCTGGTTGAGCTCACCCGCAAGAGGACCGACCGGCTGCTTTCCCATATGATGGAAGTGGACTGTCCCCACTGCAAGGGCAGGGGAAGGGTGATCTCCGACGCTGCCCTGGCCTTTCGCATTGCCAAGGAGGTCAGCTCTTTAGCACGGGAAACCGCGGAAGCAGTTACTGTGCGCTGTCATCCCGCGGTGGCGGGTCTTTTGATTGGGCCGAAAAAAAGCAATTTGCGAGCCCTGGAGGAGCATACAGGCAGGAGCGTTACTGTAAAGGGTGATGATTCACTGGCACGCCAAGATTATCAAATACAAAGCGGCAGTACTGATTGACAGGTACGGGCCTTGGTGGTAGAATAATTGGGTAGATTGCTCGATTATCTTGAATCGGGCATTCGAAGCCGCTCAGACCAGGTTGCTAAACATGCGGGGCAGCCCCATGTACCTGTATGGCGAGTCTAGAGAAGGAGGTGGACGTATTGTACGCCGTAATCGAAACTGGTGGCAAGCAATATCGTGTGTCCACAGGCGATGCCGTTTATGTCGAAAAGCTCAATGTCAATGAAGGCGATGAAGTTGTTTTCGATCGTGTTCTGCTCGTGAGCGAGGATGGTAAGACCAAAGTTGGCACACCCTATGTTGACGGAGCGAAAGTGGTAGCGAAGGTTGCTAAGCACGGAAAACAGAGAAAGATCATTGTCTTTAAGTACAAAGCAAAGAAAAACTACCGTCGCAAACGGGGTCATCGGCAGCCATACACCAAATTGGTGATCGAATCCATCACTGCCTAGTGCCATGATCAGGGTTGAGTTTTACCGCATCAGGCACGGACAGGGGTGGCAGGGCTTTCAGGTGAGCGGCCATTCAGGGTTTGCTGCCTACGGAGAAGACATTGTGTGTGCTGCTGTGTCAGCATTAGCTCAAACCGCTGTCCTTGGTGTGACGGAAGTTGTTGGACTCGACTGTCAGGTGGAAATCGATGAAGATGACGGTCTGCTGCTGTGCCTGCTGCCTGAACAATTGTCCCCAAGGGACAACGGGAAGGCTCAGCTGATATTAGAAGTGCTTTACAAAGGCTTAATGGCCATAGAAGAAGAGTACGGTAAGCATGTTAGTGTGAAGGAGGTGCCATACCGTGAGAATTAATCTGCAATTGTTCGCCTCGAAAAAGGGAGGCGGAAGCACTAAGAACGGCAGAGACTCTGCTGCGAAGCGTCTTGGTGTAAAAAGTCATGATGGACAATTCGTGACTGCAGGCAGTATTATCATTAGACAGCGCGGAACTAAGATCAAACCAGGTTTAAATGTTGGTCTCGGCAAAGATGATACTCTGTTTGCTCTGACCGATGGCTATGTTTCCTTCGAACGCCTAGGAAAAAGAAGCAAGACGGTCAGTGTGATTACTGAGGCCGCACTCGCTTAGTGACAATCCCCTTTGTGCTCCGGTGCAAAGGGGTTTTTTCAAAGGAGGACAGTTCATGTTTGTTGATCGTGCCCGCATTTACGTAAGATCGGGTGATGGCGGAGACGGAGTGGTTCGTTTTCGACGGGAAAAATATGTACCGGCGGGCGGTCCTGCTGGAGGAGACGGAGGCAGGGGCGGCAGCATCTACTTTGTTGTGGATGAAGGATTATCCACGCTGATGGACTTTCGTTACCGCCGGAAATTTGTCGCTCCCTCGGGCCAGCCGGGGCAGTCCAAGAATATGGCAGGCAGAGACGGGGAGGACTTAGAAATCAGGGTTCCCCCCGGTACGCTGGTGAAGGATGCCGAAACAGGCGAGGTGCTGTTAGACTTGACAGTGCCCAACAGCCGCGTCCTAGTTCTGCCAGGAGGCAGGGGCGGCAGGGGGAACACGCACTTTACCACCCCAACACGGCAGGCGCCATCCTTCGCTGAACGGGGAGAACCCGGAAAGGAGCTGTGGCTCCAGCTCGAACTGAAGCTCCTGGCCGATGTTGGACTGGTGGGCTATCCCAATGTTGGCAAGTCCACCCTGCTTTCTGTAGTGTCTGCAGCCCGTCCCAAGGTGGCCAACTATCCCTTCACAACACTTCGGCCGAACCTGGGTGTAGTTTCTCTGGAGCCGGGACATGCATTTGTGATTGCCGACATTCCTGGCCTGATTGAAGGTGCCCACGCAGGTGTAGGTTTGGGCATGGACTTTCTGCGCCACATTGAAAGGACGCGGCTGATTCTGCACTTGGTGGATGCAGCCGGAGTAGACGGACGGGATCCCGTTAAGGATTATGCGAAAATCAACGAGGAACTGCGCCTTTACAGTGAGGATCTGGCCGACTGCCCGCAGATTTTGGTTGCCAACAAGGTCGATTTGCCCGAGGCCAAGGAGAACTTGACGCGCCTTGAGCAGCTGGCCAAGGAGGAGAATCGGGAGTTCTTTGCAATTTCGGCTGCAACCAGCCAAGGCACTTCCGCCTTGATGCGGCGCTGTGATCAGCTGGTGCGGGAGATGAAAAAGGCAGATCCCCCGCCGGAGCAGGTACAGCAGCTTGTTCTTCCCAAGGAGGAAAGAACGCCGGTTGATGAATTTGAAATTGTACGCGATAATGAGGACTACGTGGTGCAGGGAGCCGGACTGGACAGGCTCATGCGTCGCTTGGATTTGGAAAACGCGGATACTATCGCGTATTTGCAGAACCTGTTTGAAAAAATTGGCTTGTACAAGAGGTTGGCAGAAATGGAGGTTCCGGAAGGAGCTACCGTTAGGGTTGGAGAATTAGAATTTGAGTATATGGAATGAGGGTGGCTATGCTAACAAGTAAGCAGCGAGCGTATTTGCGCGCTCTTGGCAATGAGCTTGATCCAGTCTTTCAGATTGGAAAAGGCGGTTTATCAGAGGAGATCCTTGATCAGCTTGATGCTGTTTTAGAGGCCAGGGAACTGATTAAAGTGAGGGTATTGAAAAGCTGCCTGGATGATGCAGGGGATTTGGCTGATGAAATAGCCGAAACCCTGGATTGTGATGTGGTCCAGAAGATTGGCAGGAGTTTTCTGTTGTACCGCAAATCTTTAGAAGAACCAAGAATACAACTTCCCTGAAGGAGCAGCGGACATGAAAGAGAAGGCCCCTAGAATAGGGATCATGGGGGGTACCTTTGACCCTGTGCATTACGGACATCTGGTTACAGCCGAGGGAGCGCGCTGTGTGTACAAGCTTGATCAGGTTTTCTTTTTGCCGACAGGAAGGCCTCCCCACAAGTCTATGAAGGAGGTCAGTGATGCCGAACATCGCTATATGATGACGGTACTGGCCACCTTAACAAATCCCCACTTCGAGGTCTCTCGCCTGGACATTGATCGTGAAGGAGTAAGCTATACCATTGACACGCTCAGAATTCTCCGGGATTTTTACGGNCCGGAGGCTGAACTTTTCTTTATTACCGGAGCCGATGCAATTTTTGAAATCACAGACTGGAAAGACTCGGATGAGTATTTGACAATTGCCCACTTTATCGCGGCAGCCCGTCCCGGCTTTGCTTTGGAAGAACTGCCCAAAGCCACCCAGGATTGGGTGGACAAGCATGCGGATCGCTTCCATGTGCTGAATGTTCCAGCCATGGCCATTTCTTCTACGGAGATTCGCCAAAGGGTCAAGAATGGAATGTCTATCCGCTACTTGGTTCCCGAACCAGTAGAACATTATATTAGGCGTAATAAGCTTTATCTATAAACTGTACCCGGGTTTGTGACAAACCCTGCGAAATATTCTAGACAGAGAGGGGGGAGCGGTTTTGTTAAGCGAAGAAGAAGTAGTCAGACGAAAGGCTGAGCTTGAAGAGCGCCGCAGGCTGAAAAAGAAGTACCGTCGGCGCCAGATCCTTTCTTACTCTTTATCGATTTTTCTAGGCATTATTTTGATGACTATTACCGCGCACTATACCTATCAGAGGGGTGCGCAAGGAACTGCGGCCGTGACAGCTGATGATCAAAGGCTGCTGGTACTGTTCCTCGGGACTGACGAGAAACTTGAAGCAAGTACCAGGGCTGATTCCATTATGCTCTTTTCTCTGGATACCGCAACGGGTGAGGCAGGTGTACTGTCCATACCCAGGGATACCAGGGTCTGGATACCGTCTAGACAGCGGTGGGAACGGATCAATGCCGCCTATGCACATGGAGGGCCCGCCATGGCAATGGAAGCAGTTTCCTATCTCCTGGGCGTTCAGGTTAACTACTATGTGCACACCGATTTTGCAGGATTTGAGCAGTTGGTTGATGTTTTGGGCGGGATTGAAATCAATGTGAAAAAGAGGATGCACTACGTTGACAAAGCCCAGGGCTTAGAGATCGACATCCAGCCCGGACTTCAGGTGCTTAACGGGGAAAAGGCCCTTCATTATGTACGCTATCGCGATCGTCTGGGTGATGTCTCTTTGGTTGATCCCTTCAACGATGAGTATGATGGAAGGGTGGAGCGCCAGCGGCAGTTCTTTGAAGCAGTGGTCGCCCAGGCGTTGAGTCCTTCATCCCTGGTCAAGCTGCCCCAGCTGGTGACCCAGGTCTTTAAAGTTGTGAATACTAACCTGCCGTGGGAAAAAGTATTCAGCCTTGCCCTCGCAGGGTCAAAATTCTCGGCTGACAAGATGCAGACTGCTGTGCTGCCAGGCAACAGCCAGGTGCTGAACGACGCCTGGTACTGGATTGTCAATGAGCAGAAAGCGAAATCCGTCATCGATACCATAATTCTAGGCAAACCGGAACCCTTGAGGCTGGTAGTTCTGAATGGCGCCGGACGCAGCGGTCTGGCCAGGGAGGTAGCGGAACTTCTGAGCTATTACGGGTACAATGTGGTGTCCCACGGCAATGCTGAACATTTCAACTTTGCTACTACCCAGGTTGTAGTGTCCCCGCGGGATGCGGAGCGGGTTAAACCCCTCGCCGACTATTTAGGTGCCTCCATTCAGGAGTCCGATGTAGATCAGGCGGAGGTTACGGTGATTATAGGCAAAGACTATAAATTAAATGACAGGAGCGTGGGAATTTGACCAAGAACAGCGCCGAAAACATTGCCAAGCTGGCTGCGCGGGCTGCAGATGAAAAAAAGGCTGATGAAGTACGGGTGCTTAAAATGCCTGAAGTGATGACGGAAACAGAGTATTTCGTTATCAGCAGTGCCGCCGCACATGTGCAGGTTCGGGCCATCGTAGATTCCATTACAGCGGCCTTGGAGGAAGCAGGCGCGGAGCTGATACGCTACGAAGGACGCGGTGAAGACAACAGCTGGGTGCTGCTGGACTACGGCAGTGTGGTTGTTCACGTCTTCCTGGAAGAAGACCGCCGTTACTATAACCTAGAGAAGCTCTGGGCCGATGCGGAGCAAGTGTCTTGGCATGACTGATCCTTACTCAACCTTGGCGAGGTTCTATGATCAACTAATCGAGGCCGATTATCACGAGTGGGTGGAGTACCTTTTGGCGCTGGCTTCGCGCTTTCGCCATGCCCCTGATCGGGTCCTTGATCTGGGCTGCGGTACGGGAAGCCTCAGCATAGCCCTGGCTAAACGGGGCTGCAGCCTGACTGGGGTGGATTTTTCGGAAGAGATGCTTGCCGCTGCCAGGCATAAGGCTCAGGCCTTGGGTTGCGATATTTCCTTCCTGGCGGGAGATATGCGCAGTTTGGATCTGCCAGGCCAGCAGTTTGATACCGTGATCAGCGGCTGTGATGTGTTAAATTACTTGACCTCGGAAGACGACCTTCTGGCAGCCTTTCGCACTGTTCATAAGCTGTTGGCCCCTGGGGGGCTTTGGCTCTTTGACCTAAACTCTGACTATAAGTTGCGGGAGATCTACGGCAACGAGTCCTATGCCGACCTGCAGGATGATTTCGGTTATTTTTGGGACAATGCTTACGATGAAGCTGAGGATATCTGCACTATGGACCTGACATTTTTCGTCCAAGTGGGGGAGAATCTCTACGAGCGCAGGACAGAGCGTCATCGCCAGAAGCTTTGGACACCGCAGGAGATTGGAGAGTACTGCCTGGCAACAGGTTTTTCCCTGCTGGCGTGCTATGATTTCCTAAGCTTCGGGCCTATTGTGGAAGACAGCGAGAAATGGCAGTTCGTCATCAAGAAGATATAGCTGAAGCACCCCGTGGGGTGCTTCGATTCTTAGAATGTACGATATGTGTTTGTATTCTGTTGTTCTGGAGGTGCAGGGAATGTTCTTCCTCTGAGAAGCTCCTGTTCTGCCAGGGCGATCATGCGCCTTACCATGTGTCCTCCGACAGAACCGCATTCCCGNGACGAAATGTTGCCCCAGTAGCCAGTCTTGTATTCGGGATTAATTCCCAGCTCATTGGCAACTTCATATTTGAACTGGTTGAGCGCCTGATAAGCATGGGGCACTACTTTGATATTGCTGCTGCTAGAGCCTTGCGCCATAGAATCTCCTCGCTTTCTGTCCTTAGAGTTTCCCCTTGTCCGGATTTTTACCCATGATAGGTTTTGGCAGAACGTATCCTTTTTTCCAGAACATCTTGGCGGTTAATTGATGGCTGCAGGGAGGAATCAGGACCCTTCTGGNTGAATACCCAACTATTGTTCGTGACATGTTTCTTTAATGTGCTCGCACACATTGTGAAAGGGTGAACAGGTTTATGCAAAAGACATTCCCCCGGGGGGGAAATAAAAGACTGCCTGATCATAAGGAGGCAACTGCAGGCAAGCCTATTTTAACTTTGCCGGCGCCGCCCATTGCAGTTATCCCCATGGGCCAGCATATAGGCGCTCCTTGTGAACCTCTGGTGAATGTAGGCGATAAAGTCAAAGTGGGACAGCCCCTTGGAAGAACAGGGGCCTTTGTATGTTCCCCAGTACACTCCAGTGTTTCCGGAGAAGTGATTGCGGTGGAGGAACGGCCCCTGGCAACCGGACGCCGGGTGCTGTCTGTTGTGATTCGCAATGACGGCAAAGACGACACAGTTCCATTTGAGGCAGGGGACTTGAAGAAGATGTCCCCTGATACGATTCGCCAAAGAGTGAAGGATGCCGGAATAGTCGGCATGGGCGGGGCGGGGTTCCCGACCCACATTAAGCTCAACCCGCCCAAGCCGGTGCATACCATCATCATTAACGGGGCTGAATGTGAGCCTTATCTAACCTGCGACCACAGGCTCATGGTGGAGAGGACAGCTGAACTTGTGGAAGGTCTGCAGGTGATGATGAAGTCGAACGGCGCAACTCGCGGCATTATAGCTATTGAAGCGAACAAGCCCGATGCCGCAGCCCAGGTTCAAGAAGCCGTTAAGGGCAGGGATGGGCTGTCGGTGGAAGTTCTCAAAGTGAAATACCCCCAGGGGGCTGAGAAGCAGCTTATCAAGGCGATACTTGATGTTGAAGTGCCAAGCGGAGGCCTGCCCTGCGATGTTGGCTGTGTAGTCAGCAATGTGCATACTGCTGTCTCCGTCTATGAAGCTGTAATCCTTGGCAAGCCCTGTTATGAACGTGTAGTGACTGTAAGCGGCGGCTCAGTTGTAGATCCCCGCAACGTTTTGGTGCGCATCGGCACGCCGGTCCAGACTGTCCTGGACTTCTGCGGCGGCCTGCTGGCCGAACCCGCGGCCCTCATCAGCGGCGGTCCAATGACCGGTCCTCCTCTTGTGGACCTCTTTGGACCTGTGGTGAAGACATCGTCCGGGATAATTGCTTTGACCCGGGAAGAAGCAGGCTTTGATCAGAACAGGCCCTGCATTAGCTGTGCCCGCTGTGTGAAGGCGTGTCCCATGGGTCTGACACCTAACCTCTTAGGGGAGTATTCCCACAACGAACTGCATGACAAGATCAGAAAGCTGCGCGTCCAGGACTGCATCGAATGCGGCCTTTGTTCCTACGTCTGTCCGTCAAAGCGGGCGTTGGTCACTTGGATCAAGAAGGGCAAGGCTGATTTGGCTGCGCTGCGTGCCAAGGAAAGAGTGAGCTAGGGGTGAGAATATGCAGGTAAAGACTGGTCCATTTCTCCGAGACAGCGTAACCGTNGAAGAAATCATGAAAGATGTGCTGATTGCACTGATACCGACTCTCATAGCCGGTGTGCTGCTCTACGGAAGAAATACGCTGATTATAGTAATTTTGAGTACCCTCAGCGCAATGCTGACGGAAGCGGTCCTGACTAGGGCCCCCTTGACGCCCAAGGGCATCTTCGGCGATGGGAGCGCCGCAGTCACTGGCCTGTTATTGGGTCTGATTCTGCCCCATACTGCGCCTTTCTGGATTCCCATTTTCGGTTCTTTCTTTGCCATTGCCATAGTCAAGCTTGCTTTTGGCGGCTTAGGCTACAATATCTTTAACCCGGCGTTGGCTGCCCGGGCCATGCTGCTCTTGGCCTTTACCTCAAAAATGATCTATCTGACGGATGCCACCACCGGGGCGACTCCTCTTTGGAGCACCACCAGGTTTTCCTGGGCTTTGGTCTGGGGTAATGTACACGGCATCATTGGTGAAACTTCGGTTATTGCCATTCTGATCGGGGCTGCCTATCTATTCTACAAGGGTCACATCAACTGGCGCATCCCAGTTTCCTGCTTGGGCTCCGCCTTTCTGCTGGCCTTGGTCTGGGGGTTGGATCCCTGGCATACCATTACCGCCGGCGGCCTGATGTTTGCAGCCTTTTTCATGGCTACTGACATGGTGACTTCACCGGTAACCCCCGTTGGCGAGATAATCTTTGGCGCCGGCTGCGGTATGTTGACGTTTATGATCAGGCAGTACACACCCTATCCTGAAGGTGTAACCTTTGCTGTTCTGATTATGAACGCGCTTACACCGGCCATCGAGTCCCTGACCATTCCTCCTGTCTTTGGTGTGGGAGAGAGTTATAAAACCCGAATCAGGGGTTTTGCCATCACTGCCGCTGCTGTTCTTGTGATTTTCGCCGGCTTGGTGATCGTGGAGTATAGGGAGCCTGTTGCACCACATGTGATCAGCGACGGTCATTATCTGCCCATGGCTGAGCTCCTGGGGGATCCGAACTTTGAAGTGGTGGACAAGGGCGGCATTCGCTACTATGTCGTCAAAGATGAGGAGGGCAATCCGCTTCAGGCAGCCTTTATCGGCGAGAGAAACGGCTTTAATGCTCCAGTCCGCTTCTTGCTGGTTCTGGATGAGGAACATAAGGTCAGACAGGTTAAGGTGCTGCAGCAGGACGAAAACCAGGGTTTCGGCGAGCTGATTACCAGGGCAAACTTCCTAAACCAGTTTGTTGGACTGGATAAAGACAGTTCATTTGCAGCTCCCAATGTNCAGGTTATTTCTGGTGCCACCATTTCCTCCATGGCTGTCATCAGCGGTGTGAGCCGTGCCTTGGATGAGTTTGACGTTGCCTTCTTCAGCGAAGAAGTTGGCGGCTGGAATGACGGCACTTATACAGGGCGGGCCGATTCCTTCGGCGGTCCTTTAGAGGTTGAAGTAGTTGTCAAGGAACGCAAGATCGTGTCCGTCACAGTTCTGTCGCACTCCGACTCCCCTGGATTCTCTGATCCCGCCCATAGCGGCATTCCCGGCAGGATCGTGGCAGCAAATGACCCGCAGGTGGATGCGGTTGCGGGGGCTACGATCAGCAGCGAGGCCATTATGGCAGCGGTTCGCAATGCGCTGGAGCAAGGTGCAGCGCAGCCAAATGGGAAATCCTTTGAAGACGNCGCTGCACAAGGGACTGCCTCCTTCGCAGTCTCAGTGGGGGATGGGACCCATCGCGGCAGAGGCCAGGGCTTCGGCGGGGAGCTGATCCTGGATGTAACCGTCGCAGGCGGCAACATCACAGANATTGCAGTTGTGGANAGTAAAGAGACGCCCTTTATTGCAGAGAATGCTTTCAAGCAGATTCTTCCGGCTATAGTGGAAACTCAAGGGCCGGTGGATGCTGTGAGCGGGGCTACAGCGACAAGCAAGGCGATTCATGAAGCAGTGAGAGATGCCTTGCTGATAAAGGGGGACCAGTAAAGATGAGCATCTTATTGGACGGCTTATTTAAGAAAAATCCTGTGCTAGTTCTGGCCATGGGTTTGGTGCCCGCGGTAGCCATAACCACTACCGCCTTAAACGGCTTTGTGCTAGGGATCAGTATAGCTGCCGTACTTCTTGCTGCCAGCGTAATAACTTACGTGCTGGAGCCGCATTTGCCGACGAGCGCACGTCTTCCCATGCGGGTGCTTGTGATTATTGTGTTGGTTGTGGCGCTGTACGGCCTGATCTTGCATACACGTCCAGGCCTTGTGGCGGGACTGGGAATTTTCTTTCCTTTTATGGCAGCGGACGCCTTTAGGCTTCAGCATCCGGAGGATGAGCGCACTTTTCGCCAGGTAGTCCTCGAGGCAGTCGGCCAAGGCCTGGGATTCATCTGGGCCCTGCTCTTAATCGGATTGATTCGTGAGTTTCTGGGCTTTGGCTCTATCTTCGGCAGGGAAATCGTCACCGGTGTGCTGCGTCCCTTCTCCCTGGCCAATAGAGTGCCAGGAGGCCTGATTATCGTCGGTTTGCTCTTGGCGCTGACACGACTATTGACTAAGCAGGGAGGCGAACTCCATGACTGACGGATTGGACATTCTGGTTGAAACGCTGATCACTGGCAATTTGGTTCTTATTCAAGGTCTTGGACTGTATGCGTTGACCCGTTATACGAAGAGTGTGAAGCAAGCGGCTGTAACCGGACTGAATACAGTGGCGGGAATGCTGGTCGGTGCAGCTATTTTGTGGCTCCTTGGCGACATCGTTCCGACGTCGCCCACTTCTCAGCTGGGTTTCTATGTAGTTGTGGGTTTTGTATCCGCTGTGTTAGCTCCTTATCTGACCCGGCAGGAAATCTCCCGTGAGTATCATGTTGTGGATACCGCCCTGATTGGACTGCTTCTGCTCCTTTCCAACAGGGGTGTGGCGGGAGTAGACAATCTGTGGGTTGCTCTGGGAGCGAGCGCAGGATATTTTCTGACACTGATCACCGTTGCCACAATCAGGGAGCGCCTGGAACTGGCGCCGATTCCTAAAGCTCTGCGGGGAGCGCCCATTATCCTGATCACCGCGGGCCTGTTGGGCATCGCTTTGCTTGGTTTCCGTTTGTAAAATAGGTTTCAGACTCCGGGAGAGAAGCTTTCTCCCGGAGTTTTTTGCAATAAATTATCAGAAAAAAGAGGTATTTTGTATAATACGTAGAAATAAATTACTGCCCAGGGAAAGAGGGAGGAGAAAGGAAAGTGCCGACGAAACAAAAGGTCGTCCTTCTTATCCTTGTTGCCCTTAGCATCATTCAGCAGGGTGTACGCTGGACTGTAAACAGGCAATATGTGTCGGAAGTCCCGGCGGTAGTGCAGGCGGCGGAGGCTGTTTTGGAACAGGAACCAGAGGCAAGGCATTGCCCCCTTGTCCATGTTAATACTGCGGGACTGGCTGAGCTGCAGACGCTGCCGGGCATCGGCCCTGTGTATGCGGAACGGATCATCGTTGAGCGAAGGGAGCGGCCCTTCAAAGAGAAGCATGACCTGCTCCGTGTCTCGGGAATTGGCGAGAAGCGTCTAGCCCAGATTGCAGATCTGATCTGCCTTTACTACGATGAAGATGCTGCGGCCCGGTAGTTCTCTGTTGCTGTTTCCTTGTCTAGCTCTGGGAATCCATCTGGGTTCCCGGAGCCTCTTCAGCTATAATTCTCTGTTGATTCCCTTCACGGGTTTGCTGGTAATCTGGCTCTATTTTGCCTACCGGGGCAGGAACCTTCCACGCTGGCTGTTTGCATGTATTCTCCTGTTAGGAGGATTGTTGCTGGGACAACTGTCAACCCTTCCGCAGCAGGCTTGGGTGAACCCACGGGAGGGGGAGTTTACCGGACGGATCTATAACGTCCAAACGCTCAGTTATGATCAGCGTGTATTGGTGCGGCTCGTGCCCTCCCGGCTGCAGGTTGCGGTTCACCTTCCCTTAAACGTTGAGCTAGCGGTAGGGGATACCCTCACCTTTGCAGGAACAATTGCCCAGCCTCCGCAGGCCCCTAACCCGGGGGTCTTTTGCTACCGTTCCTATCTGCTGCGTTTAGGCGTCTATGGGGTCTGCTATCCCCATGCCTATGAGATAGAGCAGAGCTCCCGCCCAGATCTGCTGAACGCGCTGAGGACGAAGCTGCGGGAGAATATAACGGACCAGCTTCGGGATCCAGGCTTGGTTCTGGCCTTGGTCTTAGGGCAAAAGGNTNAGNTCTGGCCTTGGTCTTAGGGCAAAAGGATCAGCTTGGCAGCGATAGGCAGGAGAGCTGGCGCCGCTTGGGGATCTCCCACCTCTTGGCTATCTCGGGCATGCACGTGGGTTTTGCAGCCGTGGGCCTGGGACTTTTGGTCAATCGGCTGCCAGTCCGCCCGTTGGCAAGATTGCTGCTCTTGCAGGGAGGCCTTCTGGTCTATATTCTGATCGCCGGCAGCGGGGCATCTGCCTGGAGAGCCCTTGTTGTCAGCCTGTTGGGAGGTTATGCTGCTTATCTGGGCCAGCGCCAGGACCCTTTGCACCTATGGGCCACAGCAGGCTGGCTGCTGCTTCTGGCCCGGCCGAGCCTGGCTTTTGACACAGGCTTCTGCCTTTCCTTTGCCGCCTCAGGGGGCATCCTGCTCTGGGGGCCCAGTGTGCGGCTTAAGCCCAGGCAGGGCAGGGGTGTTGTCAACTATATCATGAACTCTCTGCTGCTGTCTGCCGCAGCCCAGCTAAGTCTGGCTCCGCTGTTGTTCGGCTATTTCGGCGAGGTAGCGCTTTTGGGACCTGTAGCTACGCTGATCTTTCTGCCGTTTGTGCTGGTGCTTATGCTCGGGGGGTTTTTGACTGCCCTTGGTCTGGGTCCTTTTGGCGTGGGTGCCGCTTTGAACGGAGCAATGAAGGCCGTCGGCGCTCTGGAGAGAATGCTGCTTCCCTATGCCGCTCAACTGTCCCTTGGCTCCTGGACGCTGCTTGAAGTGTATTTACTGTGGGCGGCCTTTATTTATGCAGGCTGGCGTTTGCGGCAGCCCCGCTTAATTAAACCAAAACGGACCTTGCACCAGTTGATTACAGCTGCTGTTGTCCTGCTCTTTATTTTCTGCCTTCCTCCTGCAGTTCGCAGACCCCTTGAAGTTACTGCGATCAATGTGGGGCAAGGAGACAGTTTCCTGATCAGAACACCGGGCGGGAAACATGTTTTGGTTGACGGAGGCGGCGACTCTCCCTATTGGCAGGCCCGGGGGAGAAATGTAGGGGAGGACCATCTTCTGCCCTACTTAAGGCACCGGAATATTTCCCGGCTGGATTATGTCATTTTGTCCCATCCCCATGAGGATCATCTCTTTGGCCTGTTGGCAGTGTTGGAACACCTTGATGTGGGAATGGTGATCGATAACGGCCACGAGCATACCAGCCCTACCTATGAACGCTATCTGGAACTCATCTATGAGAAAGGCATTGACTATCACACCGCCCGTGCCGGCGATAAGTTGAGCCTCGGAGACGGAGTTACCCTGAGTGTTCTGTATCCTGAGAGGCTTCGCAGAAATCTCCCTGCAGCGTATAACAACAACTCTTTGCTGCTTCGGCTGCAGTACGGAGGTTTGAGGATGCTGTTCACAGGAGATCTAGAAAATGCAGTGCTGTATGACCTTGCGGCAGATCCGGGCTGCGATCTGCAGGCAGATTGGCTGAAGGTCCCCCACCACGGCAGTCGGGGAAGCTTGCTTGAACAGTTTTATCGGGCCGTGGACCCTAGTTGGGCCGTGATCTCGGCAGGACCGAACCGTTTCGGACATCCCCACCAGGAAGTAATTGACTTTCTGGAGCAAAGCAAAATCGAATGGCGCCTCACCGCAGACGGCCCCCAAACTTTTCACATTTGGTGGGGGATTTGGGGCAGGTTTATCTCGCCTCGATCATGAACTAACAGAATGGGTGAAGGATCATGAATGTCAGCAAAATCATCGAAGCTATCGAAACAAAGCCTCTGCCTCGGGTGCTGCTGGTCCATGGATCGGAGAAGATATACCACGACAGGATTTTTGCTGCGCTGAAGAAGCGCAATGCCATGGACAGCCTCGGCGAGTTAAACTGGTCCGTTTTCCATGGCGCCAGGGACTTTGTGCTTGAGCCCCTTCTGCATGAGCTCAGCATGGTGCCCTGGGGCGATGGGACAAAGATTGTGGTTCTCAAAGACGCTGATTTAATCGGAGCAGCCGTCATGGAGCAGTTGGCCCTTTGGCTTGAGCAGAACCCCAAGGCCAACTGCCTGGCGCTCTTCCTGGATAGGGTGGACCAGCGCCTCAAATACGTGAAGGTGTTGCGCAAATTCGCTTTGGAGGTTGCCTGTGAGCCCCTAGAGGGAGAGAGGCTGATTCGTTATATCCAGGATTATTGCCAGGAACGGGGAAGGACGCTGAAGCGGGAGACGGCAGAACTGTTTTTGGACAGGGCAGGCTCGGATCTGCTTTTTGTCCATAACGAACTGGACAAACTGTTTGCTTTGACAGTTGGTGAGGAAGAGATTACGGCCTCCCACGTCAGGTCAGTAACATCCTTTTCGCCTGCGCAGATTGAGGAGTACACTGTCTTTCGAATGACAGACTCTATTGTGCAGAAAAAACGCCGGGAGGCCCTGGAGGTTCTCAACCTGCTGCTGAAGGCGGGGGAACCTGCTTTGCGCATCCTGCCATTAATCGAAAGGCAGCTTCGCCTTGTTCTGGCAGCTAAAACTGCTCAGGGTGCTTTGGATGATGCGGCTAAGACTATGGGCGAACGGAGCTCCTATCCGCTGAAGAAGATGCGCAAGGACGCGCAAAAATACAGCCTGCAGGATGTTTTCGCGGGTTTCGAAGCGGTGCTCCATGCAGACCGCCAGCTGAAGCTTGGAGTGCCTGATGAAGAGGTTTTGACGGATCTGATCATTAAGCTTACCTAAGCAGGGAAAATAAAAACGCCTCATCCATCCGGAAGGGCGTTATATGTTTATGCCTGCTGAGCCAAACGTCTTGTTAAACGGGACTTTTTCCGAGCAGCAGCATTTTTGTGAATGAGTCCCTTAGCAGCTGCTTTGTCCAAAGCCTTAATTGCCTTTTGAAGGTGGGCAGGGGCGTTTGCGGGATCATTCGCCAAAGCGGCCTCGTATCTCTTAATCGTTGTCCTTAATGCCGAACGCTGAGAGGCATTGCGCGCACGCTTAAGTTCGTTTACACGGATTCTCTTTTCAGCGGATCTGCTGTTAGCCAAACCAATTCACCTCCTCGGGCGAAACTACTTTGTCATTATAACATTAGAGTGTACGAAGTTCAATAGTCTCTGTTGAATAACGTTTTTCCTTTCGGTTAATCTAAACAGGAGAGTGATGGACTGGAGGAAAAAACATGTCAAAACGATCTCAACAGGACCGTCTCTTTGAGAAGTACAATATCCGCACTGACCTGGCCCTTGAATCCCATCAGGCCGTTATTGAGCAGGAGGGCCCTCCTGAACTTCCCGGAGTTAAAGTGCATACCGAGAAAGAAGAGGGAATTACCCTCACCCGCATCACTGTGGAAAGTGATCTCGGCGCTCAGCTCATGGGCAAAGCCCCCGGGAACTATTCTACCCTTGAGGCTCCCGGACTGCGCATGCATAACCGGGATCTCCACGAGCGCCTGGCACAGCTCTTGGCCAAGGAGATAGAGTGGTTCTTTGAACAGTCAGGGCTAGGCGACGAGGATGCTGTCCTTGTGGTTGGCTTGGGGAACTGGAATGCTACTCCAGATGCACTTGGCCCTAAGGCAGTGGAAAACCTCATGGTCACCAGGCATCTTCTAGAGATGTCCCCGCCTGAACTGCGCCGCGGCCTGCGCCCTATTTCCGCCATTGCACCGGGGGTGCTGGGCATCACCGGCATAGAGACAGGGGAAATCATTATGGGCGTGGCAGAACGAATTGGCGCCAAGGCTGTGATCTGCATCGATGCGTTGGCGAGCCGCAGTGTTGAGCGCCTGTGCAGCACGATCCAGATCTCTGATACTGGCATTCACCCCGGCGCCGGGGTTGGCAACCGCCGCCTGGCTATCAACAAAGAGACCCTGGGAATTCCCGTTATTGCCATTGGCGTGCCCACTGTGGTTCATGCTGTAACAATTGTGTCTGACGCTATGGACCTGATTGAAAGGGGCAGTGTGCAGAGCCCCGAGGGCGGACAGCCGCCGGAACGGGTTCAGTTCAAGATTGATCCCGGCACGATTATGGGAGGCCAGGCTCCAAGGCCGGAAATTAGGGCAAACGCAGCCAGCGATAAGCGGCAGATCATCAGCCAGGTTCTCGAACCCTATTTCGGCAGCATGATTGTCACGCCGAAGGAGATCGATCTCTTGATCGACGAGGTGTCAGACGTTATTGCCGGCGCACTGAACACCTCATTCCATGAGGGCGTCAGCTACGACGAGGTGTTTAAGTACCTGAGCTAGTCCTTCCGTCTCAGCGGATTTCTGATGTAGATGTGTCCGCCGATAGATTCAACAGCTTCACCTTCAACTAAAATCTGCACCGATTCAATTTCTGGAAACTCGGTGAGTGTGTTGACGATGGCTTCCACTAAATAGGCTTCGATTAGAGAACCGCCATGGAAGTCATCTTTGATTTCAGAGCTGAAGCTGGCGACGGCCAGCTTGTCCCTGACAACCAAGTCCAGAAGCTTGGTGCTCTTGGGTACAGATGCCAACAGTTCCTCGTCTGCAAGGGGGCCGTCAAGCAGTGCCTGCAATGCCGCATTCGGGCTGGGTTCCCCCTTTATCTGCCTGTCCACCGGAACCAGGAAAAACTCGGTTGGGGTTGACTCGATCAGGTAGATGCGGACCAGGCCTCCGCTGGGCTCTTCTGGCTTCGGCGACAACAGGTGATAGGCCCCAAAGCCTGCCGCTGCCAGTATAATCAGCAAAACAACCAATTTCTTAACTGCGCGCATAGGATCGTCCCTTCCTGGGAAATGGCTCCCTTTAGTCTATCATATTTTCTCTTGCCGAAAAATATATTTGGCAAGAGAAGAGGTGTTGACATGCGTTTTCGGCTCAGGAGGGTTTACTCGAGGATTCGCCGCCGCACAAAGTCTCTTGGCAGAGGATTTCAGGTTATACCACTTATGGTTCTAGCGTTCCTAGTGTTGTCCCTCTCTCTGAGCGGATACTATTTTTTGCTTAATGAAAGCGGGTTCGATCATTCCCTGGCAAGACTGCTGCTTGATCAGGGAATGCCCGTTACAGGCAAGAGTGTGTACGACAATGGGGCTGGATCCCTTGATCTGGCCTCTTTTCTCCATTGGCTCACCAGCTATGATCTGCGGGATCCAGTCAGCCTGGTTGCTGCCGCACTGCCGCTGTCACCCTATGGAGTTGCAGATCTGAGAGTGTGGGAGGAGCGTCCCTTCGTCTTTATTCAGGAACTCTCCTTTGCCCCGGAACCGGTCCGCCCGCCTTCAACGGCCCAGACTCCTGCCGGCCAGTTGGCGGAAGCGCCCCGGACAGGGCCTAAAGTGCTGATCTACCATACTCACACNTCAGAGAATTATCAGGGGCGNTCAGCAGCTGCAGGGACGTCCATGCCTGCACACTACCAGTTCCGCAATCTGGCAGATCCGACGATAACCGGCGTCATGGCGGCGGGGCGGCATTTGTCCAATGCCTTGGCCAGCCTGGGGTTCCAGGCTGTTCACGAAAGCCGCATTCACACTCTGCCAAGCATCAACAGCTCCTATGCCAACTCAGAAAAGACGGTACGAGAATTGCTGAACAAAGAGAAAGACTATGCCATGGTGATAGATTTGCACAGGGATGCCGGAGTGCCCAGCCCCACTGTGCTGGTCAACGGGCGTGAGGTAGCACGCATTGCACTTGTAGTGGGCACAGCTGAAAACATCCCCTTATCTCATCCCAACTTCCAGCAGAATTTGGATTTTGCCTATAAAATCAAGAGCGTGTGCGATCAGCTCTANCCAGGCCTGATGCGCCCGGTGCAAGTGCACAGGGAAGCTCGTTACAATCAGCACCTGCATCCAAGAAGCATCATTGTGGAGCTGGGTTCTGTGGAGAATTCTTTAGAGGAAGCGTTGTTGGCAGCCGAGTTGTTTGCCANTGTTTTATCGAGGGTGCTCTAACAGGAATTAGCTCTTCGAAGGCGAATCTTTGAATTTGTTGCCACAGTGATGAATGCGGGGCATTCTTAAGAGTGCAGCATTCATCTGGAGTTTCACTTCGTGAAACATCCATGAAGAGGAGCGAAATGGATTGCAGAATGAAAATAGAGAACAAGTGACAAAAGCTGCCACCATAGTAATGCTGGCAATCTTGGTCAGCCGCATTCTAGGCTTTATTCGTGAAAGGGCTGTAGCAGAAGTCTTCGGCAGAACTGCCACCACTGATGTGTTTTTTGCTGCCTTTGCTTTACCGGATCTAATGTATCAGCTCTTAGTAGGCGGAGCGCTCAGTTCCGCCTTTATTCCCGTTTTTACTCAGTATTTGGCCAAGGACGATGAGAAAGAGGCCTGGTATGTGGCTAGTGTCTTTTTGAATGCCACGTTCTTGCTGCTGCTTCTGATCATGGTCTTAGGTGTAATCTTCACGCCCCAGCTCGCCCCCTTGGTGGGCATGGGCTTTTCCGGCGAACAAAGGGACCTTCTGATTCTTTTGATGAGGGTAACTTTTCCTGCGGTCTTTTTTACCGCTCTGGCGGGTCTGTGCATGGGAGTACTCCATTCCTACCAGAAGTTTTTCCTGCCCGCGCTAGGCCCCATTGTCTACAACTTAGGTCAAATCTTAGGGGCCTACATTTTAGGTCCCATCATTGGGATCATGGGGATGGCTGCAGGGACAGTTGCAGGGGCTCTGGGCAACTTCTCCATCCAGTTCCCTGCTGTGCTGAAGCGGGCTAAGAAACATTACCGCCCGGTTGTGGATTTGCGCCACCCAGGCATTCGCCGCATGGGGATGCTGATGCTGCCGGCCATCCTGGGTCTGTCCATCTCCCAGGTGAACGTGATCGTGAGTCAGAACTTGGCATCCACTTTGGAGACAGGCTCCATTGTGGCCCTGCGTCTGGCTAACCGCCTGATCAACTTCCCTTTAGGCATTTTTGCTATGGGCATTTCCACAGCCGTCTTTCCTACCCTGGCGAGACTGACCGCAAGGGGAGAGACTGAGGAATTTCGGCGCACTTTATCCTTTGGTCTGCGGGTGATTTTTTTCATCACTATCCCTTCCGCCTTTGGCATGGCCTTTTTGAGGGTGCCGATTGTACGCCTGCTTTTTGAAAGCGGTGAGTTTCTGCCGGGAGATACTCTGGCCACGGCCTTTGCACTTTTGTTCTACGTTCCCGGCTTGATTGCTCAGTCGACATTGCAAGTGACCACAAGGGGCTTTTATTCGCTGCAGGATACGAAGACGCCTGTGAAGATCGGTTTCGTCACTGTGGTGCTGAACTTCCTGCTAAGCGTAGCCTTTTTGCGCCTGACAAACCTGGGTGCAGGGGGATTGGCCTTCGCCTATTCGCTGAGTTCCATCTTCAACATGGCCCTGGCCATGGGTGTTTTAGGCAAACGGCTGGGAGGCCTTATGGATCCGCGGCTGTGGAGTACCGTTGTCAAGTCTGCAATTGCCTCTGTATTCATGGGCGTTGGCGCGTATTACACCGCGTCGCTTTTGGCGAGCTATCTGCCCCTGTCCTCCAAGCTGGGACAAGCGATCCAGACTTTTGCCGCCATTGGCGTGGGAGTAGCCGTTTACTTGGCCCTCAGTCTGCTGTTTAAAATGGAGGAAAGCCACTATTTCTTGGGTCTTCTCAAGAGGAAGCTCAGGGCGAGGGGCTGAGCATGCCGATTTGAAATCGGCGAAGCCTATGCTATAATGTCAGTAGATTACTTTATGAAGGAATTGGTATACCTATGGGTCAAAAGAACATTCGCAACTTTTGCATAATCGCCCATATAGACCATGGAAAATCTACACTGGCCGACCGGATCTTAGAATATACCGGGGCGGTTAGTAAAAGGGAGATGTCCGAGCAGGTTCTGGATTCCATGGATCTGGAGCGTGAACGGGGCATTACCATTAAGCTGAAAGCGGTTCGCCTCACATACAAAGCCAAAGATGGGCAGGAGTACATTTTGAATCTTATCGACACCCCAGGCCACGTCGACTTCTCTTACGAGGTATCCCGCAGTTTAGCCGCGTGTGAAGGGGCGCTGCTTGTCATTGATGCCTCACAGGGCATCGAGGCTCAGACTTTGGCGAACTTATACTTGGCCTTGGATCATGATTTAGAGATCATCCCTGTGATCAACAAGATCGATCTTCCCAATGCCGACCCTGAACGCGTGATCAGAGAGTTGGAAGACAATATAGGCATCCCCGGCGAGGATGCGGTTTTGGTGAGCGCCCGAACCGGAGTAGGCATTGAGGATATTCTCGAGACGATTGTAGAGCGGATTCCGCCGCCGCAGGGAGATCCCGAGGCCCCAACCCGGGCCATGATTTTTGACTCCCACTATGACCAGTACCGCGGCGCAGTGGCCTATGCCCGGGTGGTTGACGGTACGATCAGAGTCGGCGAAATCATTCAGATGATGAGCACCGGACGTCAGTTCGAGGTAACTGACCTTGGGGTGCTTGCTCCCAACTTTGTGCGGGTCGGCGCCCTTGGACCTGGAGATGTCGGCTGTATNATCGCNAGTATGAAGGATGTCCGTGACACCAGGGTGGGAGACACCGTGACGGTTGCTTCCAGACCGGCTGCAGAGNCTTTGTCAGGTTACCGCCCGGCGAAACCGATGGTCTATTGCGGTCTGTACCCCGTTATCAATGAAGAGTATACCGCTCTGCGGGATGCCCTGGATA